>Ga0209536_100000009_pt1 | contig 283967 bp, 210 predicted proteins | sample DeeMarSeWOR28_12_FD_187461 | JGI IMG/M metagenome (GOLD analysis project Ga0209536, IMG submission 187461) | Marine sediment microbial communities from White Oak River estuary, North Carolina - WOR-2-8_12 (SPAdes) (version 2) | ecosystem: Environmental > Aquatic > Marine > Intertidal zone >... | reverse complement strand
CGCTTACGGCGGCATGGTTTTAAAATGTCAAGTGCTCAAAACGCAGTGCGGCAAACAGTGAGAACTCCTCGAGGCGGCGGCTGAAACAGACGTTAGGGGTCATGAAAAGGAAAACGATGCATCACGATCACTTGTCACGGCATTTGCTGCGCTGGCAGCTCCTTGCGGTGGGATACGTATCGGAGAAACCGGAATCATTCAGTTTTCTATTTATTTTTAATATGCAAATTTAACTAATCCTTTTTTATGATAATCAGCAATTAAATAAAGAGGAGGATTTTATGAGTAGTAAAAATAAAAGTAAGGAAAGTTATATTCAGTTTAATGAACTTTATAATTCCCTTAGGCGACGCATTCGTGAATTGCAGACAGTAGATGAGGACTTAATTGCAAAGATTTTAAAATGCGGTAAGGATATGAAGGACTTTCTTAATGAAAAAAATCTTGTGCCAATTGTTGATCCCAATGAAATAAAGAATTGGTCAAAAGAATTGGATAATTACAATACATTAGTTCTTAAGCAAGTCAGACGTCAAATACCATTATATGATACGAATATGGTACCCGCGGTTATTGAACCTCCAATGAGAGTTTTTCCCTCCCCTCCACCTTGTGATCCAACTCCAGTTTTAATTGATAGTGGATCAATTGAGGGGGGGGAAACACATTGGTATCAAATTAGTAATCAAGTAGGACAAACGATGAATTCTGATACATGGGGAAATGGATTGCCATATGGTAACATTGCGTTTGTTCCAAGTGATCTTTCAGGCTATCCCAGTTGGGGTCATTCTTATGGAGGGCAACAATATTTGAGTTGGGTTTCGGCTGATCAAGATATTAGTAGAACACTTACTGGGGCCCAGATAAAGAGAAACTTTACATTAAGGGATTTAGGGCCATATCTACTTAAGTTCCATTCACAAGGTTATACCGGGTCAGATTTTAACGGGCCAGAATTGGATAACGTCTATGGGATAGGACATATTCTAACAATAGATCAATATCTACGTGTAGTTCCTCCTGTACCGCCAAATTTTCCATTACGTATATTTTCGGTTAAAAAATGTTATGCGTCCCTTGAATTTGGATCAGAATTCGGAAATTATGAGGAAGGTCCGGCCTATTACGATGGGGTAACAAGAGAAATCATTTTATATGGACCGGGTGAAGTAAAAATTGTAGAAACCTTTACTTATACTTTAGAAAGGTCTACTATTGATAATCATGCATGGGCTTGGATTTCTGGGCAGTTCCATCCCTTAGAGTGGAGACTTTATCGACTACCATGCAGATCTTAAAGTATAAATACTACCAAATAGCGAATATCTGGCTGCAATTATTACAATTTTCCTAATTCACATATTATTAGAATTAGAATAATTTTTAATTCGAGCAAGCTATCAAGCGGAATATACCTTTATCAATTGCAAGCTGGTGATTTTACCGAAACTAAGAAAATTATGTTAATGCGTTAATATGTGATTGTAGCGCAAAAATTCCTAACCATCGTTTGCAGCCGACCGCTTTCAGCGGGGTGCTTTTAAAATGTTAAGTGCTCAAAACGCAGTGCGGTAAACATTGACAACTCATCGACCTACGGTCTCGTAGAGAGGCGTCGGCTGAAACAGACGTTAGTTGCTTAAATATAATTTCAGTTCAACAAAGTGTCGAAATATCATGAATGTTTATTTTTCCGATATTTTTGGTGTTGACGAAGATATTATTGAGAATTATGGGGCTCTTAATATTTCATTAATCAATGATCTTCCTTTATTTGTTGATCCATTTCTTTTATTTGAAAGTGATAAAGAAGATTATCAAAAATTACATAAAAATATTTTAAAGTATGTTGCCTTTATAAGAGATAAGTCTATTGAAATTGAAATTACTGAAGGATTGCTTCGCCATTGGTTCGTGTTTAGTGAAGTAAAACAAAATTGGTTGGGATATAGCAAAGTAGGTAATATTGGCAGCGGTTTAGGTCTTGATTTTGCCTACGCTTTAAAAGAAAATCTAAATACAATATTTTCTGATTTTGGAAAAGAGAAGGTAACGCAAGATAGCCACCTTGAAAAATTGTGCATTATAAAAGATGGTGTTGGAAAGGACAATATTAGTGATTTTACTGTCAATCTAATTAAAGAATTCCTATGCTCCTATACTGAAAAATTTTCAAAAATATATGTTGCCTCAAAATTAAGAAAAAGTATATCGATTGACCGTGTTACATTTGATTATGATACAATGCGCTGGAAACCGAAAAGGTTTGATCTGCCTTTTATTGATGGTGATTTTGTAATATTAACGCCAAAAGATATTCTCACAAAAGATGAAAACTGGATTAACAAAAAGGATGTTTACCGTGAATTTAAAGATATTGCTAATTCAATATCTAATCATGAATTACGCGACACAATAAATCTCTATTTCATTCAAAATCTTCCAAAATTAACATACAAGAAAAAATCTCATTCGAATAAAGAGATAGCAGCCGCAATAAATCAAGTCATCAGAAAATTCCCTACCTTCTTAGATTATTACATCAAGTATAAGGAGGATCATGGTGCTGAGGCAAAATCAATAAGTGAAGAGAATGTTAAAATTATTGAAGATGTTTTTATTAGTTCTGTTACCTCCTTTATTAAAAGCATTACTGAAACAACAGACTTTTATTCAATTGGGTATAGCACATATGAAGACTCTCTTAATCGTGTAAAATACTTAAAACAGGTAATTGAAAATAACGATGGATATAAAATCTTTTATTATAAAGGCGAACCAATAAAACGTGAAAAAGATATTCAAATTATGTTTCGTCTAACTTGGTATGCTACTCCTGCTGATGTTAGTACGGAAGTAAATGATGGTCGTGGCCCGTCTGATTTTAAAATATCCCGCGGAAGTAAAGATAAAACTATTGTTGAATATAAACTTGCTTCAAATAAACAACTAAAAAGAAATTTAGAAAAGCAAGTAGATATCTATAAGAGTGCCAGTCAAGCTAAAAAAGACATAAAAGTAATTCTCTACTTTTCGCAGGCAGAACTTGCTAATGTGAATAAAATTTTGAATGACTTAAATCTGCATGGCAGAGAGAACATTATTTTAATCGATGCAAGTCTGGATACAAAAATTTCAGCGTCTAAGGCATAAGGGCTGCAACTAACCATCGGCTGCACTTGACGGCGGAGCACCGTGCAAAATTTAAAATTGGGAGCCGGTTTCAAGTTCTTTGGTTTATAAATGTTTGGCTTGAAAACCCCCGCCGCAAGTGAGCCAAACGTTATACCTTAAAAGATGTAGACTATGGAAATAGATTTACGAACCATCGTAGCAATTGTAGCTCTAATTTTATCAGTTATTAATATGATCTACGTTTTTCGTAGACCTAAGCTGAAGATCATATTTGAGGATGATGAACCCTTCAAAAAGCATCTTTGGCACAATAGGAATACTCCAAACAGAGAGCTCGAAATATTTGCGCGCATCAAGGTTGTGAATAAACGCAGAAAACTTGCGAAGCGATGTACGGGCAAAATTACTCATTGGCTTTGTAACGATGAGATTGTGAAGAATTTTGATCCGATTGTATTACATTGGGTGTCGAAGGAGCCGTCGGACTATTCTGAAATTGACTTAGCATTTCGTGAGTTTGAATATCTAGATGTATTTTTCACACTACGGAATCAGAGCAGAATCCGCATCTATACAAACACCCATCCAAGAGGAATACAAACTGAGTTTAACGATAAGGATAAACATGTATTCAAAATTTTAATTTACAGTGAAAATGCACTGCCAAAGAGCAAATGGTTCAAAACAGAGTTTCAACAGACGGATCCCCTTGAAAAACTTTTCTGGATTTCTATGAAAGAGCTTTCAAGAGGACATGCGAAAAAGTATGAAAAAATGTGCAATTAAAAAAATTAAGCAGTATAACCAAAGTTTGCAGCCGACCGCTTTCAGCGGGTGCTTTTAAAATGTTGGGTGCTCAAAACGTAGCAAGGCAAACATTGACAGCTCATCGAGGCGGCGGCTGAAACAGACGTTGCCGCCTCGCTGCGCTCGGCGGCAATGACCGAGCTAAGCTTCCGCTCTTACAGCGAATTTGTTGCTAAACTGAATTTGACCGTTGCGAAGAGGACGAAAATCCCTCAATATATGCGTTGCCTTGAGCGCTGATTCGCGGTCGGCAACAAATCGCTGAAGTACTTGCTGCGTTATACCATGGGCAGCGTTGATCGATCATTGGACTAAATCGTTCAACATGCGTATAATATTTGATAGTGTGTTAAAAAGAGGAAACTTAAAATGGGGTAATACTCAAATTCGGATGTATTTCTCTGCTCCTAATAGCCTTCAGTTGCAACACTATTCAAGAAAAGGCAATACTGAATCCAGAACCTGCGAGTAAAAACGAAATTACACTTTCTACTGACTCTCTGACTTATCACTTTAAAGGAAATACTCTGGTCATTCCCATCATGATTAATAACAATACCGATACAACAATTTATTACGGAAAATGTGGTGGAACACCCTTATTTGCTCACAGCAAATTTATCGATGGAAATTGGGGCATGAGTGGATTTTGGGGCAGTCCTTGTTTGGCCATATATCTTTGGGAAACGGAAAATGTCCCAACATATTCAACCGCGTTTGATTCATTATATGTTACGAGTACAGGAATTTACAAATTCCTATTGCTCTATGGTTGGAATAGTGCAAATTCAATTTCGGATACTTTAGTAAGCCATGGATTTGAAGTCGTAGACTGAAAAAATTACCCATCAAAGTGTTTGTGTCCGGCCGGAGGCGGTACAGCGAGGTTGAAATATTGGGTGATCAACAGAGGAATAGTCGATTCTCAGCGGCCCGCTAAAGTGGCGGCTGAATATAATATGGGGCGCTGCAGCAAATTTCAAACATTCCTATATAGGAATATAATCTCATGAGTTTAAAAACTTCTTGGATTGAATTTCTTTACAAATCTGCCAAAGGCACCAAAAAGATTCGAACGATCCTCACTCCAATGGGTGCGATTATCTTCGGATTGTTTACATTATTCTTCATCTTTGTTGCCATTAAAATTGATCACCTTCTAAACTTGCCGAAAATTCGGATATTGTTATCCAATCTATTAATTTCCATCCCTTTAATTTTCCTGGGGATTAGTTTGACCGGATGGTCGGTGTTTCATTTTCTAAAGGTAAAGGGAACACCTGTACCGCTTAATCCGCCTCCCAAATTAGTCAATTCAGGTCCATATTCTTATACACGAAATCCCATGTTAACGGGAATATTTTTGTTAATGTTTGGGATTGGATTTTGGATCGGCAGTTTTTCGCTTATTCTGGTTTTCACACCGTTATTTATCATAATAAATACACTGGAATTGAAAGCAATTGAAGAACCAGAGCTGGAGAGACGACTGGGTAGAGAGTACATAGAATATAAAAAGACAACACCAATGTTCATCCCAGGATGGAATAATCTATTTATAAGGAAAAAGTAGAAAATAATATTACGCCTAACGGCGACGGAGGTGAGCTGCCAGGTTTTGGTCTCGCTCCGCTTAGTGGAAGTAACCGAAGAAAGTTTCCGCCCTTAAAACGTGTGGCTGATCGAAATTTAAAATTGTTGCGGAAAATATAGGCAACTCCTAAATTTGTGCCTTATGCTAAGCGCTGATTCGAAGCCGGCAACAAATCGCTGAAACAAAATTTTTTTTGGGATGGTAAATCCAGCACAACATCCGATAAAGAACTTGCTGCTTTATGCCGAAAACCACCTCGCAGTTCACTGGATGAATAGAGAAAAAAAATGAGAAGATTTTCAATCAAGCTAAGGATAAACATCTCGGAAATAAAATCAATATTTTCATCATCTGTAGAAGAAATTGATTTCTATAAAGCAATATTTTCTATATCATTTCTGTTCAAATTCAGAAGAAGATTTGTCGGAAAAGTGAATGGGAATGATCTAGAATTAAGAGTAATACATTATAACAACAGTTTTTTAAGCTCACCTATTCTTCGGGGTAAAATAGAAAATTCAATTGCAAATAAGTCTACTATTCATTTTTCCTATGGTTACAGTATCATCTATTTAATAGCAATATGTTTAATATCGATAATTTTTATTGTGCTAATATTGGACCTAATTCTATCAGGTCTATATCTATTCTCTGCACTCTCAATTTTCATCGTGTTGATTCTTAGTTTAAATGAGGTTTATAATTTTGTTGCTAAAAAAAAGGAATTAAAGTATTTCATAGACAGAATCTATGATGAACATAGATGTACATCTGAGAGTTAAGATATTAATCAGCAAACCAGGATTTCAGAATGATCGGGAGTGAGCGAAGTTTTTTGATATTTCGAGGTGTGTGGTCGTCATTCAAGATTAACCCAAAATACGTTTCGCCGGATCCTTCAATCCTATTTGTTTCCGTACCCGGTTTAAGCGTATTGGAAACAGGGATGTCTAGATATTTATGCGTGGGCTTGAGCGCTGACTTGAAGATGGCAACAAACCGCTGAGGCAGACTCTTCCACGATGTACGAGCCGTGGGAAGACCCCCGGTAGTAGAATCAATAGGTAAGTTAACTTGTCAACAGACCGTTGGGAGATGGTAGGTCGAGCATAACATCCGCTAATGCATTTGCTACAATATACCTTATGCCACTCAGCTCAGCTATTATTCCAAATGAAGTTATTGTTGTATGAAATTTGAAAAAAATGAAATTAACGATTGAAACATTTTTTGCACCTTTATTTTTGAGTTGTGGTGAGCCGGTCGAACCATAGGGGGAAGCCCTTAAATTTTGCTTTAATTAGTAGGTCCCAGTGAAGAAAAATTATCTCTCGATGTTGCGTCTGTATCCACTGATTCTAGTTTTTCATAGCATCTAATTCTTTTGTCCCAAATTGTTGGAGAGTTTTTTTATGTTGGGTTTAGTCCGTTTTGTCCAACGAGAACTGAATGTTGGATTCTCACATTCACCTTTGTACCTTCAAAGTCATTCCATTAATGAATTTATTCCCCGAATGGACATTCTAACATGAACATCTATTCTGTTCCAATGCTGATTTCTGGTATTCTTTGCGCCGTTCTTTCGGTTATTACCTGGTTGTTTCGTAGACGCGAGAACATCAACAGAGTCTTCTCTTTCTTTACTCTTGCATTGGCAATCGACAGTTTCGCTTTTTTTATGTGGTTCCAGTTTGGAAGCGTAGAGAATATCCATACCTGGATGCGACTTACTTTTACCTTGGGGTTTCTCGTTCCAATTGCGCTAATATTCTTCTTCTATGCGTTCACGGGGTATGATAGAAGGATGCGTGAAAAGGTACTGGGAATTAGGGTTAGAAACTTTCAGATAGTATTTCTCTTATTCGTAGTTGTTCTCATGTTCCTTGCTCAGTTTACCAATCTAATCATTGATATATCGGATAATCCTGAGCACATTTGGGATATTGAATTTGGTTCTATCGGCGAGTTTCTATTTACTGTCTTTATTGGAATCTTCTTCTATCTGTTTGCGCTGGCATTCAAAGGTTACAGGATGTCTGAGAATGAGCCTCAAAGACGGTTTATTCTTTTACTTTCTGTTGGCACGATTGTCTGGCTACTGTTTGGTTATATTGGGGCAATTGTATTCCCAACCTCGAGTGAACCCTGGCATGCCATTAATTATCTCGGAACTACTATTATGGCCATTTTTTATTTTGTGGCAATCGTAAACTATCAATCAGACAAAGTGAACGAGCTCAATCTCAATCTCGAACGCAAAGTTGAAGATCGAACCCAGGAATTGATGCAGAAAAACTTAGAACTTGAAGATACACTCGATAAATTGAAGCAGATGCAACAACAAGTCATTGTCCAGGAAAAAATGGCCTCACTTGGCCAACTGGTGGCTGGACTAACTCACGAGTTTAACACTCCCCTAGGCGCAATTCGCAGCATGAAAAATACCAAGTCAAAAGCCCTTAGGAGGCTTCAAGCGGCTCTGAAAAATATAGCTCCAGATACAGCCGGAAAAGAACACGAGATAAGAAATGTGATGGAGACTATTTCAAAAGCCGATCAATTAATTGACCAGGGAACTGAACGATTAAATGAAATCATAACAAATTTGAAAAATTTTACCAGATTAGACGAAGCCGAGACGGCAATGGCGGATATCCATGAAGGTCTTGATAGCGTTCTGGCATTAATCAGGCATGATCTGCTTACAAATATTGAGGTGGTACGCGAATACGGCGAGATACCGCCTTTTGTCTGCCAGCCACGAAAACTAAATCAGGTTTTTTTAAACATATTAAAGAATGCCTGCCAGGCTATTGAAAATAAGGGGCAAATAACAATCACCACAAGTCTGAAAAAGGACATGGTTAATGTGGCAATTCGTGATACAGGTAGGGGTATTAAACAAGATGATCTTAAATCGATTTTTGACCCCGGTTTCACAGCAAAAAGTTCAGTCGTCAGAGCCAGTCTTGGGTTATCTATTTGCCAGCAGATTGTTCAAGACCATCATGGAAAAATTAATGTTGAAAGCCAGCTAGGGAAAGGGTCGGTTTTCACTGTGATTCTGCCGACGGAATTCAAAAATGACTTCCATCCCAGTCTGCAAAAACAGATATAAATGAGGTAAAATGAGCTCACCTATTGTATGGAAATAGCATGGGGTTCGATAAGGAAGTAGACAACGGATAAAATGTTAATATATATTATCCGCTCAACTTAGCAAAACCACCATGTTTCAAGTCGATTTGGGTACAAAATTCATAGATAAATTTGTCGTATGAATTTCAGTGCTGCAGTTCTGCATGTTTACCTAGTCGTCGCCGCCCTCTTTTTCGAGCTCTTCGTCCGGGAAACCTCATCGTTCCGCTGACCCCCTGCCGCTACCACCAACGTCATGGGTTCCGAAACACTCTTCCAATATTCGATTAAACAGAACGCCCTGTATCTTGCTTTCCTTTTAGTATTGATTGTTAACAGAGTTTGGTAGTAAATTTATGTCAGGCGGATTAAGTCAACGTCTTGCTATTTCAAATTTAGAAAACAAAAAAGATGGCTGATTGGAGTCTGGTAACATATTGTGGACTATATTGTGGGCTCTGCGCACAAAAATGCCGTATCCCCAAAATGGCTCTAGCCTTGCATGATGCCATGAAAAAAGAAGGATATGAAATTTGGGGTGAAAATTTTTCCGGTTTCAGCGAATTTTGGGCATTTCTGAATAATCTTATTAAATCTGAATCAAATTATAGCTGTCGCGATGGAACATGTGGACCACCTACCTGCGCAATCAGGATATGCGCACGTGAAAGAAATATCGACATATGTATATCATGTGAAGAGTATCCATGCGAAAAAATAGAAGGGATTGCCAAAGGCTATCCTACTCTTATAGCCGACGGGAGGCGTATGAAAGATATTGGCATTGATGCATGGATTGAGGAACAGGAAGAACGAGCAAAAACTGGATTTGCATACGCAGATATACGTTGCTATCCGCATGAAGTACCTGAGAGTTAGAATTTTTTTTCTGATTTATGAACCGAAGAATCGCAATCGCCGAGGCAAATATACGATACACTTGTTTGTTTGGAAAATTGCTCTTCAAATTCGTTAGTTACTTAAACAACAAGGGAATAAATCATGAGAAAAGTGACTGTTTTTGTTTTTTTGATTTTACTGGTATTTAATTGTTCATCCAATAAAGATGAAATAACATTGTGGTCGGAGATCGAACCCTTTCGATCTGGCCATCTGAAAGTGTCTGAAATTCATGAGATTTATTACGAATTATGTGGAAACCCTGATGGTAAACCTGTTTTTGTTCTTCATGGTGGACCAGGGGGGAGCAGTTCTCCATACATGCGTCGCTTTTTCAATCCAGAAAAATTCTTAATTGTTTTACATGATCAGCGCGGCGCCGGTAAATCAAAACCATATGCTGAAACCAAAGAGAACACCACACAATATCTGATGCAGGATATTGAACAATTACGTAAACGCTTAAATCTTGATAAAATAATTTTATTTGGTGGATCCTGGGGCTCAACCTTAGCCCTGGCGTATGCTGAAATGCATCCTCAAAATGTAAATGGAATGATTTTAAGGGGGATATTTACCGCCACAAAAAGTGAAATTGATCATTTTTATCATGGTGGAGTCAGAAAATTTTTTCCGGAGGTTTATTATAAATTTATCGCTTCACTCCAATACCCAAACGATCAAACAATCCCAAAAAATTTATTTGAAACGATTCAAAATAGCGATTCAACTCAGCAAAATAAATTCAGTAGAATATGGGCGGAATATGAAATTAAAATCAGTGGTTTGGAACTCCCTGATGATGAATTGGAAGAAATACTAAATAGTTTTAATCCTTTAGCCTTCGGTCTTCTTGAAAATTATTATATGTCAAATAATTGTTTTCTTGAAGAAAAACAATTGATCAATAATGCGGAAAAGCTGGAAAATATTCCGATCGTACTAGTCAATGGAAGATATGATATGATTTGTCCGCCCATTACTGCTTATAATTTACACGCCAAACTTACCAATTCTCAATTAATTATCGCAGAAAGTAGCGGTCATTGGATGGGAGAAAAGCCGATAGAAAGAGAATTATTAAAAGCAATGGTTCAATTTGAATAAAAATCGGGATGAATCTTAAAACAACTCGGTCGCTTAGAGCGATGCGATTTTTGTCATGCTAGTGCATTAATCAGCTTGTGGATAGATTAAGGATTCGAGGTTTGCCTTTCAAACACAAGCATTGTGTGTCTTTTCTCGTAATAAGTATTTTTTTCGTCCCATCTGCATATAGTAAATGCCCTCCCGGAACTTGTCCCATATTTTCAAGTAGGAAATGGTACCAGAATAATTTAAATTTAATAGATTTAAAGAAGTTGTAACCAACTGCACGATCAACCAAAAACACTTCTTTATCAACATTATTCGTTCATTCATTTTGTACATTAGACAACTGATAAGAGAATGACAAGACGAGAACATAACATATCAATTAAACCAGCGAACGCGATTGTCCTTAATTTTTTGCTTTTCATTATTATAATCCCCTTCGGTTGTTCCAGTGACTCTGGTAGTGCAGAGAACGTTGCTGACCGGCTGATCCCTGCTGTAGAAGCTGTACAAGCTCGTGAGGGCACCTTACCTTTAACGCAAAGATTAAGTGGCGTTGTGAAAGCGAAAAACCAAGTCGCAATTTATCCTGAAATTAGTGCGGTTATTACCGATGTGCTGGTTACCAACGGTGATGAAGTTAAGCGAGGGCAGATATTGGTTAAACTTCGTGACAAGGAATTCCAGGAGCGGCTGAAACAAGCTAATGCCAATTATCAAATAGCCGTCGCTCAACTCAAACGGGCTGAAGCGCAATTGAAGGAAAGTCAGGCAGAATTGAAGCGCGTAAAGGAGTTAGGGGAAAAGGGCCTTGCCAGCACTGCGGAGCTGGAAACAATCCAGACCCGTGCTGTTTCTGCTGAAGCTGATGTGGAATTAGCGAAAGCCCGGGTAGAACAGGCTCAGGCCACTGTGGATGAACAGGAAGAAAATCTTTCCCAGACAGTCATCCGGGCTCCGGTCGCTGGAAGTGTTGGTGATCGCAATGCCGAAGTCGGGATGTTAGTAACCTCGAATACGCGACTATTTACCCTGGGGCAATTGGAAAATATACGTGTAGAGGTCATACTGACAGACAGAATGCTCAATTATATAGAAGAGGGGCAAAGAAGTGAAATTTTTGCTTCAAACCTGATTTCCGGTCCGGTTTCAGCCCCTCTATCGCGAATCTCGCCATTCCTTCATCCAGTGACCCACAGCACGGAAGCAGAAATCGATTTGGCAAATCCCGATGGACGTCTAAAGCCGGGTATGTTTGTAACTGTAGATATTTTTTACGGCGAGAGCGAACAGGCCACTCTTGTGCCGTTAAGTTCCTTGTATGAGCACCCTACAAGAGGAGGCACCGGTGTTTATGTAAGCAAGACGATTCTGGATAGGGAACCAGTGGGTCGGCTGAGTGCGGATCAATCCATTATTCTCACTGATCCCATCACATTCGAATTTGTACCGGTAGAGGTTATAGCCAAAGGAAGAATGGAGGCGGGAATTGGCGGGATTGACAAAGGGGATTGGGTAGTTACGCTAGGACAAAATCTTTTAGGCGGGGAATCAGGAACAGCTAGAGTTCGCCCGGTAAAATGGGAATGGGTTGAACAGCTCCAGAACTTACAGAGAGAGGATTTAATGCAGGATTTGATCGAGCGCCAGCGGGCGATTGGAGTCGATACGGTTTCAAGTGGAGAGAGGCACTTAACCTGGTAAAGGACCATCAAAAAAGACACATCAGAATTAGAAATTGATTTGGGGTATCCTGAATTTGTCTATCAAGAAGTTTCAAATAATACCGTGGCAGTTTGAACAGTCAATATTAAAGTCCTGCTAAGCCAGGAAGAGCCGAAATCAAAATTTCACATTAAGTTTCATATCACATGAATATCACGAGAATTGCAGTTCATCGTCCCATTGCCACAACTATGGTATTTCTCATCATAATTGTTTTGGGCATCATGGGATTCCGATTTCTCCCCATCGATTTGCTCCCGCAGATCGAATACCCTCAATTGACAATCAGAACGAATTACCCCAATGTCGGTCCGGAAGAGATTGAGAAAATAATAACCGATCGAGTGGAAAACGCCGTAGCTGTTGTTCCTAATATCGAAGAGATACGGTCGGATTCTGAGGAGGGAAGAAGCCGCGTCACCCTTGAATTCTCCCAGGGAACAAATATTGACGAAGCGGCTAACGATGTGCGGGCAGCACTGGATAGAATCCGGGATGATTTTCCGCCTGAGGTGGAGTCTCCCAGATTGTGGAAATTTGATCCCGACAATTTCCCTGTGGTCATATTAGGGGCAAAATCAGCTATAGGTATGGAAAGACTGACCCGGATTTTGGAGCGGGAAATTTCACATCGATTTGAACAGCTTCCCGGTGCTGGTTCGGTTGATATATGGGGTGGTGTGTACCGGGAAATCCAGGTACGGCTTAAGCGGGATCGACTTGCTTCCAGTCAGCTCTCAGCAAGCGATGTTCAACAGGCGCTGCTGCGGGAAAATATCACCCTTCCGGGGGGTGATATGCGCGAGGGACTCAGCGATATGTATGTGCGTACACGTGGAGAATACCAATCGCTGGAGCAAATTGCCAGTACTATTATTACCGTCATCGATGGCAAACCGATTCGTGTTCAGGATGTGGCTGAAGTTGTTGATGGATATGAAGATATTAATCGTTTGGTACAGATAGACGGGCAGCCAATGGTTCGAATTGGGGTGCGCAAGCAATCCGGTGCCAATACCGTGGCCGTGGCACGGGAAGCTCGAGAAGTAATGGAACAAATCAACCGGGAACGTGATGATCTGGAACTTCTCATGGTGATCGACCAGAGTGAGTTTATTAAAAATTCGATCAATAATGTCCAGAAATCAGCTATTTGGGGCGGTTTGCTGGCAATATTTATTTTATATCTATTCTTGAGAAACGGCTCCACAACCTTTATCATAGCCATATCGATTCCCATATCCATCATTGCCACATTCGGCTTGCTTTATTTCAATGATCTCACTTTGAATCAAATGAGTTTCGGGGGGCTGGCACTTGGTATCGGACTGATCGTCGATAACGCCATTGTTGTGCTGGAAAACATGGTAAGGCTCCGCGAAAATGGCCGTAATCTGGAGGAAAGTGCCCTGACCGGTACAAAGGAGGTATCCGGAGCCATTATTGCCTCCACTCTCACCACCTGTGTCATTTTCCTGCCTGTAGTATTTATGCAGACTGTATCCGGTATGCTCTTTAAGGAGCTGGCACTGGTGGTGGTGTTTGCTCTGGCATGCTCACTGCTTGTGGCACTATCGCTCGTTCCCATGCTGGGAAGCCGTTTCCTGACCATCAAAGCAGGTGACGGTACTTCTCACTCGAAATTTTTAACCCGACTTGGAACATGGTTTCATCGTCTGGAAGAATTCTATTCGCGCTGGCTGGAAAGTGCTGTCCGGCACCGTAAAATCGTCTTCGCTGTAACCGGCATGCTGCTTGTGATCACCATATTTCTCTGGCCAATGCTTCCGGTGGAACTGGCTCCGCAGACTGATGCCGATGAGATTGATGTTGAACTTGAAATGGCACAGGGAACCAATATTGCTGTAGTGAACGAATATCTTTACGAACTGGAGCGAATGGTAAAGAAAGCTACTCCAATGGATCAGGTACGGCATATGACTATTGAGATTCGTCCCGGCGATGCTGAGGTGGAACTTTCACTTTGGGGGGCCGACAAGCGCACAATGGACAGTTTCGTTATTGCAGACCAGATCCGGCGCAGCGTTGAGGGAAAAATACCAGGTGCCGAACTTCGTGTAGAAGCACAATCCGGTCTCTGGATGCTACGACGTTTGTTTGGTTCAGGTTCCGGACAAGCGGTCCAATTGGAATTACGAGGGTATGATCTGGATTTAGCGGATCAGTTAGCGCAGGAAATCAAGCGGGTTATGGAACGTGTACCGGAGATTGAGGACGTCCGTGTAAGTCGCAGGGAAGGACGACCGGAGCAGAATCTCATCATCGACCGGGAGAAAATCGCCGATCTGGGTCTATCTGTGAGTCAGGTGGCTCAGGTTATTCAGACCAACGTGGGCGGAAGCCAGGCAGGCGTTTACCGAGAAGGAGGCGAGGAATTTCCCATTGTAGTCCGTCTGCAGCCGGAAGATCGTCTGAGCACCTTGGATTTGGGAAACGTGTCGGTTCGAACCGGCGCCGGACAGATTTTGCCGGTGTCCTCAGTGGTACACACTCAGCGCCGCCGCGGTCCCACTGCCATCGAACGGGTTGACGGACAGCGTGTAACCTACATTACAGCCAACCTGCGGAGCGGAGCTGCATTGGGAAATGTCATTGATGAACTCCAAACCAATCTTCGGAATTTTCCCCTACCAAGCGATTTTTCCATCTTGTTCAGCGGCGAGTATGAAGAACAACAGAAAGCCCAGCGCGATTTTACTCTTTCCATTATCATGGCCATAATACTGATATACATGGTCATGGCTGCGCAGTTCGAACGCTTCCTCGATCCGGTTATTGTTATGGTAACCGTTCCTTTGGCATTCATCGGAGTGGTTCCTACCCTTCTGATTACCGGAACTTCTCTAAATGTGCAGAGCTTAATGGGCATTGTGATGCTGATTGGAATTGTAGTCAATAATGCGATTGTCTTGGTTGATTATATTAATCTCATGCGCCGGGATAAGAACCTGAGCATTACCGAAGCGGTTCTGCAATCGGGACGATTGCGCCTGCGGCCTATCCTGATGACCACTTGCACAACCGTATTAGGCATGCTGCCGCTTTCGTTCGGGACCGGGGCAGGGGGGGAGATACAGGCAGCTTTGGCGCGGGCAGTTATCGGCGGGCTTTCCATTTCTACCCTCATTACCCTTGTCTTAATTCCTGCGGCCTATATTAGCATTCACGACCTATTGGATAGATTCCGGTTAAGCCCTGTTAGCGATTGAACAGCCAGGCAAATAAGGTAAAGCATGTCCTCAAGACTCATATGCTTCTAAGTTACAAAGTCATTTAGCGATTTGAAAGTGAACAGCAGCATAGTACTTTATGCCATGAATATGATATCAAATTAAAATACTGACTTTTATTCTTATTCCTTGACATGGGTAACATAATAGCTTAACTTCGGCGGTCATTTTAGGAATTCCAGCCTGCTTAGGATTATACTCTCACCAGTCTAGAATAACCCAAAAGTCAATTAATTAATAATTCTATATTTTTTTATTTATTAGGAGTAATAGTAATGTCAAATCGAGTAAATGGATTTGTGAAGTGGTTTAATACCAATAAGGGCTATGGTTTTATTTCAAACGATAAGGGTCAGGATCTCTTTGTTCATTTCAGTTCTATTCGTGATAACAGCGGATATCGCTCTTTGGAAGAGGGCCAGGAAGTTGAATTCACAACGGGAGAAGGCAAAAAAGGCCCCATGGCAGAAGATGTCGTAGTATTGTAGTGATTCAAATTTATGGCAGATTAAAAAGCGCAGTGTGCCTTAACGCAATAAACTACTCTTTTTGGGAGAAGCCTAAAAAAGCCAATAAACTGAGTAAACCAAAACATAATTAGAACAATAAAGGCGGTGCCCACAGGTGTCGTTTTTTTGTTAAAATCTAAATAGCAAAGAAAGGATGACAAAATGAATATTTATGTCGGTAATCTATCACAGCAAGCGAAAGAGGAAGACTTACGCGAAGCCTTTGAGGCATTTGGAAACGTTAAGTCTGTCAATGTCATTAAGGACAAATTCAGTGGTGTATCAAAAGGATTTGCTTTTGTTGAGATTGAAGCTAAATCGGAAGCCCAGGCAGCCATTCAGGAACTAAATGGCAGTAATTTAAAAGGAACAAACATTATTGTAAACGAAGCACGCCCTAAATCCAATAACCGGAGAACTGGTGGAAGCGGCAGGCGCTGGTAAATTTTCATATGTGTGCCTAACAAGACGAAAAGTTACAAAAATTGAATCTTTCTAAAAGGGGAAGATCAAATAATACCTTGTTCGGCATCAACTATGAACAGGCTAAATCCAATAAAACTGCCCAAATATGGGTTATTTGATCGAACTAAAAAAAACGGCCACAATTAAACTATTGTATGCGGAAGAACCCGCATAAACAATTCAGATAAATTAAGAAAATCAGACTGTAGGGTTCCAATAATCATTAGTAAAGCCTAAACAGGATATGAAGACGAAAAGGCTAGTTTCATAATTCCTCTCTGGTTATTTATTCGCGAATAGACGGGGCTGAAGCACACACATCAAAAAACGCTAATTGAAAAATGTATATTTACAGCTAGACGTGCCGTTGCAAAGTATTATGTGCCATTGGATATTTCTATTGTACGATTAAGAAGAATTATTTGACACAATTAAGGAGATTTGAATAGAATGATTAGACATTCTGAAAACCGTGCGAATCAGTCTATAGATCTGTATCTTCAAGAAATTGGAGAAGTTCCCTTACTAACTCCAGAGGAAGAAGTTGAATTGGCACGGCTGATCAAGCAGGGAGATGAGCAGGCACTAGAAAAATTGACAAGAGCGAATCTTCGTTTTGTGGTGAGCATAGCCAAAGGGTATCAAAACAAGGGTCTTTCTTTAGGCGATTTAATTAATGAAGGAAATTTAGGCCTGATTAGAGCGGCAAAACGTTTCGACGAAACCCGGGGATTTAAATTTATTTCTTATGCTGTTTGGTGGATTCGTCAAGGCATTATGCAGGCTTTATCCGATCAAACTCGAATTGTACGACTTCCACTTAACCGTGTTAGCGCACTTACTAAAATTGGAAAAGCCTATACTTCTCTGGAACAGGATTACGAACGCGAACCAACTCCCAGTGAAATTGCGGAAAAATTGGATATGAAGGAATATGAAGTTTCGGACAACCTTAATATTTCCGGGCGGCACTTATCTGTGCATACCCCTTTTAGGAGTAGCGAAACCAATTGTTTACTCGATGTCATTGAAAATGATCATCAACCATCTCCCGATTCCGGTTTGATAGGCAATTCGTTAAAAATTGAGATAGATCATACACTGGCAACTTTGACAAAACGTGAAGCCGAGGTAGTACGATTGTATTTTGGGCTTGGGTATGAGCATCCCCTGACGTTAGAGGAAATTGGCGAGCGCTTTAATTTGACCCGGGAACGGATACGGCAAATCAAGGAAGGAGCACTTCGACGATTACGCCACGCTTCACGTAGCAGGGCTTTACGCGGATTTTTGGATTGATTTACAAATATTTGTGAAGCTTTTTTTTGTGATTCTGACTAATTTCGATTTATACCGATTCGCAAAAAACAAGACGAAACGGTAACAGAAAGTGGCGGTAAGCATATGCATACGCGAAAAATTGTCGGGTATAATATAATCGGTACAATCAAGAATATTTCTTTCAAGAATTCTGATGCTTCATATTAGAGGCTCAAGATTTTTTCGCCAGAGTTTAGCACGCCAAGATTAAGACGGCATTAAACTAAAAGTATTCTTCAGAACACACACTATTTTTCATTCGAAGGCTCGTGATGTTTCCGATATCTATTACATTTGCTATTTACGCTTACCATTTTTGTATGATTTGTGACCTGCACATCTAAAAAATATTATCTAATTCCACTTCAATCAATTCCCTTAGCTTATAATAAGACTACAAGTAGCATTGCTATATTTTAATATTTATAGATTTATTATTTAAAATTTACTAAGATTTATCATAGAAACCTAAAAACAGGAAGTATAATTTTGATAGAACCAAAATCATTTTATAAAAAATTAGACAATCTCTTAGACAAAATTTCAAGGGAAAAAGCGGGAACTAATTACCTGTATACAATACTCTTAGCATTAGAGGAGACCTTTGGCGAGTCTATTAGAATTGCCAATGGTCGAATTTACGAGGCCCAGGTCGAAGAATATGTGTTAATTTATCCGGAAATGACGGATAATGGCGCATATCCGGAAATAATACCTGCTAAATCTGAGGCAATTGTTCATGTTCAAGATTACGGAACTTACATATACGATAATCCAATACTGAGTATTGATCCGGCCGTTAGTAAGGGATGGGAGTATGCAATTCCGGCAGCTTTTAGAATTGAAGCTAAAGAAGAAAATTGGATTTTTGTTTATGATCTGAAAAGCGGATGGGTCCGCGAAGAAGTAGAATTCTGTTTCAACTCAGTTCGGCAAGCACTTGATCATCGGTTATTTTCTGAGGGTATTAAAGATGATCTAAAACAGGCAGCAACTATTCAGCATAGTCTATTGCCGGAAAAGCCACCTCAAATCCATGGCTTTGATATTGCTTTCCGCTCAAGAGCGGCGGATTTGATTGTTGGAGATTTATATGATTTTCATATATTTGACGAGGAATCTTTCGGTGTTTGTATAGGAGATGCCTGCGGCCATGGATTGCCCGCTGCGTTATTAGTAAGAGATGTAGTAACAGGATTGCGCATGGGGCTGGAGAAAGAGATGAAATTGGTGCATATTATAAAAAAATTGAACAGGGTCGTTCATCGCAGTAATTATTCTACCCGCTACGCTTCGCTGTTTTATTGTGAAATTCAAAATGATGGTGATCTTGTATATGTAAATGCAGGTCACCCTGCACCTCTTTTAGTGCATAATAATCAAATTAAAGAGCTGCAAGCAACCGGTATAACGATTGGTTTTTTAGCAGAAATAAAGCTGCATCAAATGTATACACGTATGGTACCTAATGACCTATTAGTGTTGTACAGTGATGGTATTGTTGAAAGTCAAAATCAAAATGGTGAAATATTTGGGCTTGACAATCTGAAGAAACTAGCGATTGAACATAGAACTAATACTAGCCAGCAAATTGTTGACGAAATTTTTAAGTCACTCTATAAATTTGGTGATAAAAATAAATGGAAAGATGACAGTACCGTTATGGTTATTAAACGGATAAATTGACGAGGTTGACTTTTCAGGGGTCAAAACATTATCTGGTCCAATTTCGGTCACGGTACCGTTTACCCCAAATGATTTTATTTTGGAGCCAAATTACCCAAATCCCTTTTATTCAACCACTAAAACTAAATTCCATATTTCAAAATCTGGTTTTGTAACCTTGAATATTTACGATAGTCTTGGAAAAGAATCGGTGATATTGATTTCTGAAAGAACTTCTGCAGGAATTCACAAGCAGGATTGGAGTGCAAATAATCTAACAAGTGGAATATATTTTGCTGCAATAAAATTTGGCCATACAATCAAAACTCAGAAAGCGTTATTAATTAAATGAATCTACTGTTTTTCCGGTATCTTGTTTACTGGATGGAAAACTCCGAATGTTTTTTAATTTCAGTATTGTCTTGAGAACGGGCAGTTATTGGCGGGCTTTCCATTTCCACTCCCATTACCCTTGTATTAATTCCTGCGGCACATATTAGTATCCACGACCTGTTGGACAGATTCCGGCTCAGAACTGTCAGCGATTGATCGAGCAATTACATTGGTACAACACCTCCTCTAAATCTTAACAGCTTCAGAGAGAAAGCGCCATACCTCGATCTAATATGAAGCCGAGAAAGATTGATCAATAATTTAGAAAGGTTTTTGAGTGATAAACAAAGACCTCCTGGGATAATGGGCCACCTTTTCTTTCAATGAACGATCTTAAACCCTGAACCATCTTCTTTTACTCATCTATCCAACTACTCTTTAATCTTTGTTATCTTTCATAAAGATTGAAGAAGTGGAGATGTTCTTTTTAAAATACGATGGACAACGCACGACGTTTTGTGTACATTGATTTCAAAAATAGAACAGTAGAAAAGTTGATGTTATGCAATTTGGTGAATGAGATGAAGAATGCCATCTTTATCATAATGATTTTGATGTTACTCTTCTCTTGTAGAGATGACTCAACTAATACTCCTAATACCCCCAATGTACCAGCTGCAAATCAAACCGATTATTTTCCTCTTTCAGTAGGAAGTTGGTGGGAATATGATTATGATTATAAACCATTTGCAAATGATGATATTTGGTGGAAAGGAAAAATTGTATGGAAAATCACCGATAATCTAGAACAATCCGATTCTTCCATATATGTAATTGAACAACTAGTGAATGGCATGGTTATTGAGGGCAATTCCATTAACAGTAACCTTGATACAAGTTGGGTTGTTGATTCAATCAGTACATTTGAATTCATTCAGCACCAAGATGGTTTTGTTGAAATTGGACGGGTATTTATTTTAAAACCAGTTTCTATGACCACCTGAATATTAGAATTAAGCGTTGTCACATGGACACAGCTCAATTCTTAACTTTTGATTCCTTTTTTGAATTTCCCTATAGTGATGATCCCAATATTATTCATGATGATTATACAGGTCACAAAGTCACATTAGAAAAAGCGATAGGAATAAGAGAGTGGCATATTGACAATCGGTCCATTAGTAGTCCCGATGGGGATTTAATTCTTGAAAATTATAATGTTCTATTGAACGGGTTTTGTAACAACACAGACCGATCTAATGAATGCATTTCGTCCATTTTCGCTGGATACAATCGCATTGCCTCGAGGACTATTCCACGGTCATCAAAAATTGCTTAGTGGTCCTTGTATAATATTTGGCCAAAAAACGCCAGAAAAATCAGAAAAACATCATATATTGGAAGTTCCCACCGCCAAAACCGAATACACTAAATACATGGCTAACAGAAAATTGAAACTTAGCTTTCTCATTAAATTTATAACTCCAGCCAAGTTTTAGCTTCTCAACAAACTTTTTCTCAGAATAATCCGGATTTTCAACCGTCCCTTTGTATTGCCAATCATATCTGGAACCCATGATCCCCAGCTCTACGACATGTCTTGAAATCAAAAATTCGTAAAAAAGTGCCGGCATGATGTCATTCCGTTCGTAACTGTGTTCACTGTATCCGGTTGAGTTTGCATCTTGATTTAAGAAATGTGTGAGTGCCCTGAATCGATGACTTTTATTCATCGAATAGAGGAACTGAAAGGAGAAATCACTAATTTCATTTTTATAGGCATAATCATCATTATTTGAAATGAAGCGTTTTATCTCTTCGAACTGATAGTGTGAAAATCGGAGCTCCATCAGCCATTTTTGAGAAAATGAATGATAAAGTTTCGTGGTGACTCGGTTAATCTGCTGCTGATGATAATCGAGAGAAGGGGATAACTCCTTGTCCGGAAAAATTCTTTCAAATCCGGTTGATAATCTTCCCTCTGAAAATATCCACCATTTCTTATTTCCAAATCTTAGGATCCATTGCAGCCCATAAGGATACTGTTCGGATGTCCCATCCAGGCTATTCTTTTCATCATATAAAAAATCTTCAAACAATAAACCTATTCTCACATATTGATCATTTTTTTTATTTGAGAGTGTGATTCCAAGATGCGCATCTATGAATTCCTTGTCATAGGCGGGGTGAAAAGTCAGAAAGATGGAGATAGGTTTGTAGATATGTCTCTGCAGCCCCAGGAATAGATATTTTTCTTCATTGTTCAGATGCCGCGCTGCAATCCAGTTACCATAGCTTAAAAATCCCCAACCATTGCTCAAATCTTGATTGATAAACAATTTGCCTTCACCCGATAAATCATAGGTGGTAACACTGCCAACGTTTATTCTGAGCCCGTTGTTACGAATTCGACTTTGTTCCCATTCATTTTGCCAGAGCGGATTATAATCATAATTAATTAAGGGGTGTACATAAAGCAGATCATCACGGTAAGGATCTTCAAAGTTCCATTTAACATCCTGTCCAAACAAAATTTCGGTCAGCAGAAAGTATCCAATTACAATTTTAATCAAAATTCTCATGATTCAGGCTATTTGACTTCCATTTGAGCGGAAAAGATGCAACCCACCTTTCTTATTCGGATTAATTGATAACATTTATGAAAATAAAATTTCATACTTTTGATAACAATGAAATTATAAAAGATTATCTAAGACCGGGAATGATGAGATACTGCAAAGGATCAGGGAGTGTCAAAATTTATATCTAAAACCAAACAATCCATGAATAGAAATATGTGGAACATTGGCGCGCCCATCCACAACGGGTACTCTGGCATAAGCACCCCAGAGTTTTCCCTCCAGTTTAAAATTAAGACCTTTGAAAATTGCAAATGTTTTTTCGGGGCCAAATTGAATTGCAATTCCTGACAGGTAATATCCGGAATTGAACATTCCTTTTTTCTCATTGAGCTTTTTCCCTCGAACGCTGTTCTCTGGATGCCCAATGATGACACCTCCTCCCGCTCGTAAATTCAAAAAATTCATTCCCCATAGTCTGTTCACAAATAACAGATTGTATCCATGAGTAATGCTAAAAGAAGTAACTTCAGGCGGTCGGTTCGCCAGATATAGTTTCAGGTGTAATAGTTCGATTTCCCAGGCAATTTGATTATTCCACTTCGCTAGTTTAATCGAATAATAAATGGGCATCTCGAAGGAGTGGGTATGATATTTTGCATTGAAATTTAAATCCTCGAAACTGGTTTGCTGGATAATAAGAGGGGTCCTTAAAACGTAGGCATCGCCCATTAGAATCTCAAATGTCCAGGATTTTTGTGCAAATAATGATAAAGAAAATAACAGGTGTGAGATAAAGAGAATAAGTAAAATGTACTTTTTTGCCAAATTTCACTCAGTTCAATTATTACAAGAATTCTCATGTATTTAATTTTTTCATTAAGATTTGCAGTACTTCAATGGGGGAATCTTTATCCAAAAGATTCATCGCCGGTAACCCGGTCAATTTTTTTACCAATTCAACTCCTGCCTCGGTGTTAGTGGCAATACCAGACACCAGATCGATATTTAATCCATATGCAGCCCTGATTCCAACCACTGCATATGGGTCGAACGCACATAAAACAGTGTAGACAATGTTATCTTTTATTTCCTCAACTGCAATGGATCCATTATAGGGTTCAAGCGGGGAGGCACCAATCTCAATTACAGCCACATCGGCATGAACAGCGCTCATGCGGGAAAGTAGTTGTCGAATCGCTTTGCGATATTCACCGGGAGAACAAAGAGTGGTTGGTAGACCCACATTGACAAAATCAAAGATATGGTCTGCACCAGCATCCTGCATTTTCAAAATATCTCGATATCTGCCAGTACCGGCCAGTTTGGCTCCGATTACCCGAAGACCAGCCATTTTTAATTGTCTTACTAAAATCCTTGCTGCGGTAGTTTTTCCAGCCGACATCGATGAACCCACAAGTAATACTACAGGCGTGTGAAAGGGGTGTTCCGGCACTCTTTTTACAAAATCCTGCATCTTAACCTTTGAATCACGAAGAATAACATGCCCCCGATAAAGTAAACTTAAAAGTGACGGGAGCATATGTGCCTTTGAGGTACACTTACCGAAAATACCTCCTGCGGATAATGCTTCCATTTCACCATCTTCTCCGATGTGTTCCCAGCTGCCCACCACTTCCAGCGTGGCGTAACGTTTTCCGAAAACACCAATAATTAAATCTCCCTCGGAAACATCTATTAATCTTCCGGTATGTAATTCTATTCGGGAAAGCGGGCCTAATGGTTCAAGTACCTCACCGACCACATAATCTCCCCGTTGCCATTCTTTCTTGGGAAGCATTTTTACGCTGAAATTTGCCTCATGCAAATAAGAAATCCTGGTCATGGAAGAAAAAAAGTACTTTGTTGTCCCATCTGTTTTTTGAGCCATTTTTCCCTCCATATGTTTAGATTTTCTGGCATTCAGGGTCAATAGTGAACTATTAAACCACCTGCGGTGACATGATCAGAAGAGTCAACAAGGCAGCCCGTTCAATCATCTTATCAAGAATTATATGCTCGTGAGTCGCATGAGCACCATCCCCAACCGCGCCCAATCCATCCAAAGTGGGAATATATTGGCTGGTTGTATTTCCGTCAGAAGATCCCCCGGCAATCCCTTCCTCCAATTCTATTCCTAATACATTTCCCAACTCCTTTGCCAATTCCCATAATTTTCTGTTACCTTCGGTTCGTTCGAGGGGGGGGCGTCCGATTCCACCCAAAACCTCAATTTTTGTCCCAGGTGTATGAGCAGAAAGACTTTTTATTTTGTCATCAATTTCCATAGCATCCTGATAGGTCATAACCCTCACATCGACCATAGCCTTACTTTCCGGTGCGATAACGTTTGGTCTTAAGCCACCATCAATCATACCAACATTTACCGTAATCCCTTTTACCGAATCATTAAGTGCAAAAAGTTGCTGAATAATATGGGCTAGTTCTAAGATTGCACTGGCTCCTCCTTCTGGATTTAATCCTGCATGGGCAGCTTTACCTTTGACTACAACTGTATACCTGCTGGCACCCTTTCTAGCCGTTTTTAGTTTTCCTTTGAGTCCCAGTGAGGGTTCCATTACAAATGCCCTGCTGGCACACTGGGCCAAACATTTAATATACCTAGTAGAATTCAAACTGCCAGTCTCTTCATCAGAATTAATAAAGACAACCGGTGTTAACGGAGGCTCCAGTTTTAACTCATGAATTGCTTTTAAGGCATAGACCAACTGAACCAGCCCACCTTTCATATCGTATACGCCTGGACCTCTCATTTTACCGTTCTCGATAACTTCAGGCATCTCTTTCAGAGTTCCCTTCGGCCAAACCGTATCACAATGTCCTAAGAGTAATTGAGACGGGTGGTTCTTGGCCCGACGTTTTGGAATAGATAGTAAATGTCCTCCGAATTTTTCCTGACGCCCAACTCTCTGAACTTTATAGTTGACCCGTTCTAAGGAATCCGAGAGAATATTAATTATTTTTTCTTGCGATTCCGGCTCAGAAGATGGTGATTCACTGATAACCAACCATCTCAGGAAATACTCCATTCCCTCTCTCAGTTCATTGAGAAAATTTAGTACTCCATGTACAATTTCCGTATTTGTGTGGTTCATCTTACTATTTCTTAAAATTCACCGGAAAAGGAAATGAATATGTCTCTGAAATTTTTGCAAATCGTCCCTCATTCAAATACACTAGCAAAGGGGAATTTTTAATCAAATCGTGATCATCCCTTTCCATGATCCGACGAGAATCATCATGGATATGTGCAGTCACTATTTTACCTGTAATCATACTATTTTCACCGAATCCATCGATTATTCTATCCAGTTCACATTCCAAATAAAGATATGCGTCTTTCACAAAGACACCATCAATTCTCGATGCTTTAAAAGTCGGTATTTCTCTAAGACTAGGTTTAATATCATCTTCGGTACGGCTCCCGGCAGCCAAACTGGTAATCAAAATTTGGGATGGTCTTGGGTAACTAACGGTGAAAAAACCTTCTCGTTGAATATTTTTGTATGTTGTGTGACGTGGCGTACAGATAAATCCATAATAATTGTCCCAGCTTATTGGAATTGCCAGATGTTTCGGAGCAAAATTATATTCTCCGTTTTTTTCCTTTGAACCTATTAACACAAGAGGATACACAGTAAAGAACCTATGCCAAATTGGCCTGTTTGTATTTATAGTTATGATTTTTTCAGGCAAGTTTTCCAATGCCATAATAGGCTCCCTTCGATTTGTCAATTCTTTTGAAGGATAAGTAGCTCCTCGAATAAAATAATTATGGGTGGCTCCGGTTTTCTCAATTTTAATTTAAGTCATTTGTTTGTTTTTAGACAAGACCTTTTATATTTCTGTCTTTCGAAATCTGATTACAAGGAACTTCTAATAATTTTAATTCATTTCCAATATTTCTGGTTCATTTATTTAATCAAAATTCAACGTTGTCTTTTAATGAGAATTGGTAATTTTATAAAAAAAGAGAGTTTGCTAAATTTATGGCAAACGCTTAATTAAATAGCTTATATTGGAGATGAAAAACTTATATTTCAATTTTGACCTAAGTTCAAACTGAGATTCGAGGAAGCAATGATGAAATTTCCTGCGGAACCCTTTAAAATCAAGGTGATTGAGTCTCTTAAGAAAACAACTATGGAGGAGAGAGTAAAGCTAATGAAAGAGGTGGGGAATAATATTTTTTCCATACCATCAGAAAAGATTTATATTGATTTACTAACCGATAGTGGTACCAGCGCTATGAGCGACCATCAGTGGGCTGCTCTAATGGAAGGTGATGAAGCATATGCCGGAAGTAAGAGTTACTACCGTTTTAAAGATGTTGTTAAACGCATTACAAATTACAAAAATGTTATTCCCACCCATCAGGGCCGAGTCGCCGAGAATCTTTTATTCTCTACCATAGTTGAGGAAGGAAGTGTCATTCCGAATAACAGCCATTTTGATACGACCCGGGCAAACATTGAATACCATAAGGGTATTGCTCTCGATTTGGTAATCGATGAGGCATACGAACCCGAAACATATCATCCCTTCAAAGGAAATATGGATACTAATAAACTATTAGATGTCGTCCAAAAATACGGTGCAAATAGAATACCCGCATGTTTTTTAACTATTACAAACAATTCCGGTGGTGGTCAACCTGTCTCCATGCAAAACATCCGGGATGTCAGGCAAATTCTCGATAAGCATAATATTCCCTTACTTTTTGATGCCTGCCGGTTTGCCGAAAATTGTTATTTTATTAAAAAACGAGAAGAAGAATTCAAAAATAAGTCAATATTCGAAATAGCAAATGAAATGTTTTCTTACGCTGATGGATGCACCATGAGTGCCAAAAAAGATGGATTGGTGAATATGGGAGGATTTTTGGCATTAAACGCCGATGAACTCTCTCGAAAAATAACCAACCTACTTATCCTAATTGAGGGTTTCCCAACTTATGGTGGGCTTGCTGGAAGGGATCTCGAAGCCATGGCTGTTGGATTAGAAGAAGTGTTAGATGAAAATTATCTGGAATATCGAACAAGTCAGGTGAAATATCTTGCAGAATTACTTGAAAAAGAAAATATTTCCATCATTAGACCAGTTGGTGGACATGCAGTTTATATTGATGCGCAAAAGTTTTTGCCTCATATCCCAAATTACCAATTCCCAGGACAATCCCTTGTTGTTCAACTTTATAAAAAATTTGGAATCCGTGCAGTTGAAATTGGATCGCTAATGTTTGGCAAAAAGGATGAAAAAACAGGGGAAGATATTTTTCCAAAATTAGAACTTGTTCGATTGGCCATCCCCAGAAGGGTTTATACAACAATGCATATGACCTATGTTGGAGAAGCATTAGCTGAACTATATAAACTGAGGAATGAAGTAAAGGGATTACGAATTACCTATGAAGCGCCGGTATTGAGACATTTTACAGCCCAATTAGATGAAATTAATTAATTTTTAATGCCATTCACTTTTTGAAGGAACATCATATGTCAGAGGATATGGTTGTAATTAAAGTTTTTATGAATGAAGTTGACGCAGAAATAGCACGTGGGCAATTAGAATCAGAGGGTATACGAACCGTAATTTCCTCTGATGATGCCGGCGGAATGGTTCCAGCACTTCAACCTTCCGAAGGTGTTTTCCTTATTGTAGCCCCGGGAGATGTAAAAAAGGCAAGAGAAATTTTAGGTATTAACTGAATATCATGACCAAATTCGACTGAAATCACCTGGAAAATAATAAATCAGATGGAATTTATAGTTGAATCAGAAACATACTATGCAAATCGAGTTTTTTGCATTGGGCGAAATTATATCAAACACGCTGAAGAATTAAATAACGAAATTCCAGCGTCTCCGGTTGTTTTTTTGAAACCCGCCGGTAGCCTTTTAACAACAGGTGAAAAAATACTATTTCCTTCTCATGGAAGAGAATTGCACCATGAGGCAGAAATTGTAATTCTACTTGGTAGAGAAGGGAAACCAACTAATTCCGAAGAAGCAAGAACGTTTATCGCAGGCGTTAGTTTAGGCCTGGATTTAACTTTAAGAGATGTACAAGCCCATCTAAAACAGAAAAGTCTACCCTGGGAGAAAGCGAAGGCATTTGAAAAGAGTGCACCGGTTGGAAATTTTCATGGGTATTCCGATCCATTCGATTTGGAAAACATAGAGTTCAGTTGCCATGTTAATAATAATTTAAAGCAAAAAGGCAACTCAAAAAACATGATATATTCTATTCCAAAGTTGATTATCGAATTGGCCAAAATTTGGCATTTAAAACCGGGTGATTTAATTTTTACAGGTACTCCTTCCGGAGTTGGTCCATTATTTAGAAAAGATACTATTTCGCTCTCAAGTCCTTACATTGGAACATTTTCTTGGGAAATCGAATAAGTTCAGCTGTATGTTAATAACCGAGATTGACACGCCTTAATATCATCTTTATCCCTGTAAGTCTATCTGATTTTAGCAGTGCTTTTTGCTGGTGAATAAAAAAATCGGAAAGTGAGAATTTTCAAATCCGTTTTTAAAACTCCGCCTAAAATTCTTCTCATAGTTTTATAATTCACCCAACTTTATTATTTTCACGTTATCTCTTGTAATATTTCCATAAAAAGGCTTAAATTAAGCTTTCCATTAAAAATAACGCCCAAATTATCGATTTACACACACAGTAAAAAGCTATTAATTAAATGATGGACTTTACCACCAATTATTTTTATGATTGGCCATGACAAATTCCGATAAGATTTTTATTGAGGGAATTGGCAATGTTTTTTATTTAAAAAGCCAGAAAGCTCGGCGTATTCGAATAAGCGTGCAGCCACATAATGGCATTTGTGTGACAATTCCCAAAGGAATATCAATCATATCCGCAAAAAATTATGTCGTTTTGAAGAAAAACTGGATTTCGAAAAAGGTGAAAGTACTGGAAGAATTAAAAAAATTTGCGGATGAAAACACCACTACAATTTCCGATTATAAAAAAGCGCGAAAAATCTTGATCAATCGATTACAATTTTTAGCCAAAAAACATGATTTCCGGTATAGTCGAGTTACTATTCGAAACCAGAAAACAAGGTGGGGAAGTTGTTCCTCAAAAAATAATATTAATCTGAATATAAATTTGCTAAAATTACCACCTAAATTAATCGATTACGTATTATTCCACGAATTGGTGCACACATACATCAAAAATCATAGCAAGATATTTTGGCAAGATTTGGATAAGTATGTTGGCAATTCCAAAAGTTTAGATAATGAACTAAAAAAGTATCGATTAGAGTATTTAAAAACTAGACACGATTCTTGAATCTTGTTAGTTTCGGATTCTTAGTCTGAAAAGAGAATTTTCATTGTATGAACATAATTAGACGCCTATTCTACCTCTTACTGTTAGTTTTAGTATCATTATTGCTCCAGTGTCGTGGCAAGCCTGTTCCGGTGCAATATGATTTTTATGAGTTAAGTTTTTCCCTTGATGATGTTGGCCCGGAGAATTCACACATTCCACTTACCAATGCAACCTATGCAATATTGCCTGTTCAAATCGATCCTGCTTTTGCCACCAAAAAAATTATTGTGCGAACCGCATCAAAAGAATTGGAATTTTTTTCGAAACACCTTTGGGCAGAAAAGCCATCCACAATGATCGGAAATCTTCTCAAGAGTTATATAGAAAAGACAAAAATATTTGGTGGAAGACCTACAATAAATTGGGAAACGGACGCAGATTATTTTATTCGCATTCATATCTATCAATTTCTAATTCTAAATGTGACTGAAGAGCTCGAAGCTTTTTTATATATGGAATTAGAATTGATCAACAATCACAATAATAAGATAGTAGTTGCTAATCTCCTATATAGCAGGGAAATCGTTCCAGAAAGAAATTTAGATGCATTTGTACAGCAGATTAGTCAAATGCTGAAAAGGGGATTCATAAGTTTTGAAAACAAAATGAGGGAGTATTTTGAAAAAAACAAAGAAGAAATCACAGGTTGAATTTTAAATAAAATTTTACATAAGATTGGTGGTTATACTGGATGCAAAAACTATGTTTTTTATTTAATGTATTCATTGGATTTTCATCATTGCTGCTCCATTTTGCCTTTGCAGCTAATCCATCAGATTCCACTAATATTCAAAAAATCCGTATGTTTGATGGTGGGGAATCTAATGCCGGAAAATTTATCGATGCCACCGCCATTGATTTAGATAATGCCGGAAATATTTTTATAGTGGATCGCGCAAAACATCGACTTGCAAAATTCTCACCGAATGGTTATTTCATTTCCGAAATAGGAGGATTTGGAGATGGAACTGAAAAATTTGACGACCCCCGGGATGTTTCTGCATTCGCCACCGTCGATGTTTTTGTGGCTGATTTTAATAACAACCGGGTAGTTAGATTTGACAGGAATTTGAATTTTCTAAACAGTCTAGCTATTGAATTAGAACCCCCATTTTTATTTGAACAGATTAAAAGCGTATCCGTTTCATCTCAATACGACTTATTTGTACTTGAGGGTGTAACCAATAGAATCATTAAATTTACCAGATTTTCAAATTTAAGTGAAGTATTTGGTGGTCTGGATGAGAACTACGGTCAGCTATTAGCACCTCATCAAATTTGTTTACAAGGAAGCCAAAAATTATATGTGTCGGATCCAGGACAGGAAGCAATTGTCGTCTTTGATTATTTAGGAAATTATCTTACACAAATTAAACACCCGGAAATGATAAAACCTGCCGGAATTTATTGGTCCGCAGATAATCAACTATATGTAATCGATGAGGATTCAAATCAGTTGTTCATATTTTCAAAAAGCTTAAAATTTATAAAAAAAATATTGCTCGATCCCTATCTAAAAAATGCCGTCGATGTAGCCATCGCTTACAGAATTGACGATAAATCAAAACACATTTATATCTTAACACCTGAGAGTTGCACAATTTTGAGATAAAATAATTCCTAAATGTAAAACTACTTTCAATGATTGGCTGATGATTGGAAAATATTGAATAGAAGGGTTATCTGGTGGATGAAACTTTTAGGGATATATATCATATAGTTAAGTATTTTAATTTATATCGATTTAGTACCGATATTAATTTGTATTTCCAGTTACACAAACTAGGAGAATAATACCGAAAAAATTATACCATAGATTAGAATTCTTATTATGGATTTCGGGTGATTTCATTTAAATTTCTCCTAATTTTTCGAATCGCATTTATACTCCAATTAAGTATTATCACCATTGGTCTAGCGCAGGATACCATCCAGCCAAAAGTTTTTTTGGATTTACCGTATGACACCACCATAATCCAGATTCAAGATACAACAGCAAAAATTTACTTACCCCACAAATTTATTTTGCCAGGAAGTGAAAGAATCTACCTTGGTTCATTTAAATTAATGAATCAAATACATTATTCAATTAATTATGATGAAGGAGAACTTAAGCTTCTCCAATCCTTCACGACATCTGATTCATTAACAATTTTGTACCGTAATTATCCTTTTCCGGTATTAAGGAATTATCATCATCGGGAAATACAAGAGATTTCGGTTTCCGATTCTACCGATCAAATTAGAGAAACTCGCTTCAGCGAAGTCTCCGATAAATTCCTGGAGGATCTTGATAGCTATCAAAGCAATCTGCAGAAGAGTGGCAGCATTAGCAGGGGAATTGAACTAGGAAGCAATCAGGACCTTTCTCTTAATTCCGGATTAAACCTTCAATTATCAGGTTATATTACACCGGATGTTGAAATTGTTGCCGCCCTCACAGATGAAAGTACTCCTATCCAACCTGAAGGAAATACCCAGACGTTAAATGAAGTCGATCAAGTATATGTTAAATTAAAAAGTCCTTTCATCGGTGGTACAATTGGAGATTTTAATCTTAAATATCTCGGCTCACGGTATGGCAATTTACAAAGGAAGCTTCAGGGGATTACAATCGAGAATCCGTATAAAAATACTTATCAACAATTTACATATGGTGCATCGCGAGGCACCTTTCATACAAATCAATTTCTGGGACAAGAGGGTCGTCAAGGGCCATATCAGCTTACAGGTCGTAACGGTGAAAAGGAAATAATTGTCCTAGCTGGTACTGAGAGAGTGTATATTGACGGGGCATTACAAATTAGGGGTGAAAATAACGATTATATTATCGATTACAGTTTGGCGCAAATTACCTTTACAAACAAGCGTTTGGTCACCTCCGAAAACAGAATTGAAATAGATTTTGAATTTTATCCGTCTTTTCAAAGATATGGAAAGAACTTTATAGGTGGCTCTTCACGTGGAGAAAAAATTGCCAATAGTATCCAGTATGACTTTCGCTATTACAGGGAATGGGACGATACCCAAAATCTGCTTGAAGACAGTGCACCATTAACGGATGAAGAAAAGGAGGCCTTGAAGAAGGCTGGCGACGATCCACTTGCTGCAGGCGTTTCTGGCGCAACCTTTGTTGGTGAGGGAAGCGGCAACTATTCACTTGTGTTGGATACTTTGGTGAGTGGTACGGTGTATGATTCTGTTTATAAATATGTTGGAACAGGTGAAGGCGATTACATTGTTACTTTCACGGGGATTGGTATTGGAAACGGAACCTATCAGAGGGTAAGATTAGGTGTATATGAATTCGCGGGGGAAGACAGGGGAGAATATCTTCCAATTAAATTGGTGCCACTGGCAAGCGAAAAAAATTTTTTCGACTTTGGACTTGGTGTTAATTTGACAAAAACCATCACGGTAAATGGTGAGTTAGCAATTAGCAATTATGACAGGAATGTTTACTCAGGAATTGATGATCAAAATAATATCAGTAATGCTTTTCAACTTACTACCACCTTGCAAGATCCCAAATTGAGATTTCTAGGAAGGAATTTAGGAAACTTATTTTTAACCGCTAGATTGGTGACTCAAAAAGAGGATTTTTCTCCGCTTGACCGACAACTACAGCCTGAATATAATTACAAGTGGAATTTATCTTCTATAAATGTAAATGAATCCGAAAAAAATATTGAAACGCGAATATTCTATGAACCACAAACCTTTTTAAAACTTTTGGGTGATTGGGGAAGAATAGACAGAGGAACAGCAACCGCTTCCGAAAGAGGAAGTGGACAATTGAACTTAACCCATCCGAAAATCCCTCAAATTAGTTCAAAGATTGAAGCAGTTTCATCAAAAAATCCCGTCGACCGTAGCAAATGGTTGCGTGGAAATTTTAACATTCAAAAAAAAGTAGGCAAAATTACACCTTTATTTGCCTTTCGTGCGGAGGATAGAAAGGTAGAAGATAACGAAGATGTAATTACAGGCTTCACTTTTTACGATTACCGTGGCGTCATCAGTACCGGAAAACTGATAGGGATAAACTGGAATTTAAGTTATCAACTAAAACCTGACTATCTGTACAACCCCAAAATATCCGGTGAAAGAATCAAACAAGCCGATACCCAAACCATCGAAATAAAAGGTGGAATTGAACCAAGCAAGCGTTGGCAAGGGAGATTTTCATTTTTATTCCGAGAAAAAGACTATACCCAATTTTTCGAACAATTACCTTCGGACAGCATTGATATTTTCCAACCCGATCCGCAATTTCAGGATACCAGTTGGCAAGATAGAAAATCAAGAATAGCAAACATAGAAATGAGATATCAATCTGCTGATAATATCTTTGTTGGCAAGTTAAATTATAGAGTTGCAAGTGAATTGGATGCGTTACAGGAAAAGGTCTACGTGGATGTAGGAGAGAATCGCGGAAATTATCGGTTTGATGAAACACTACAGGAATATGTCCCTGATCCGTTAGGGAATTTTATTCTTTTAATCTTGCCCACAGGAGATTTTACAAGTGTAACAAATATCGAAACAGGATTACAACTTCAATACAGACCAAAAGTAAAACAAAGTATTGGTAATTATTGGAGAAGAATTTTCAATCGGCTGTCCTATACTGGATATTTCAAAGTTGAAGAGAAAAGCACTCTGGATGATGTGTTTCAAATCTACATTCTAAACCTCAACAAGTTTCACGACCCAAATTCTACACTTCAGGGGGCTTTCATCGTTAACCAGGATCTTTATTTTAATGAACGTAATCCGGATTGGGGAATTCAACTCAGGACAAGATACCGAGATAACCTATTCAATCAATTTTTGGATGAAGAGAACAACGAAAATCGCATTACCTGGGCACGATCAATACAATTACGGAAGCGAGTTTTTCGCCAAAAATTAATTCTGAGCCTAACTTATCGAAATGATCTAAATCGGAGAGATGTCGGGTCACCAAGTACAAGCAATAGGGATATTGTGAGTCCCGGATTTATTGCCGGATTTAATTTTCGGCCAAGTTACCAGTGGAGATTTCAATTGGATGTTGAAACCGGAAGGGAGAGGGATAAAAATGCACTAAACGAATTGAAACTCAATTTGTGGGATTTACAGGCCTCAATATCATATTCGTTGCGAAGTAAAGCAAGAGCAACTGCAGATGTACGTAGTATAATAGTTGATGTTCTGGAGAATCCATTCGATCGGCCTGTACCTTTTGAAATGGGGAAAGGCAAAAAGGAGGGAAATTCATGGCAGTGGAATTTGAGATTTGAATATTTTGTGAGTAATAACATTACCATACTTGCAAATTATACCGGCCGTAAAGATGCTGAAGCACTTAGGGTAACTCATTTAGGAAAGGCCGAAGTCAGGGCTTTCTTTTGATCAGATTTCTTTTGAGGATTTAAATAAAGTTACAATGAGCATTACAATAATAAAACATAAAGGAAACCATTCGAAGCTAATAAAATTCCTGCTAGGAGGAATCCTTATTACAACTCTCAGCATGGCTCAATCCCAATCAAGAATAGTCTATGTGGAAAAGGTGAATATCGAGTTTGATCCAAAACTTCTCTTGAAGACTAACCAAATTGAAAAATCATTTATCAATAGGGTCTATACACCAATCCTTCAAGATCAGGTTACGGAAACAATTGGTGAATATTTAAAAGAAAATGGATATTTCTTTTCAAAAATTGACTCCCTTTCTATCGATATAAACAATCAAAGAAATAGGGCAAGTTTGTATTTGCTGGTAAATCCTGGAAAACCGCTAAGATTGCGTTCGGTTTCAATCGAAAATAGCGATTCGATTTCTAATCGCCCCCGTGAGGAGCTAATTGAAATTTTTTCGGCATATCAAGATAATATTTACACCGCACGGATGATAGACAATCTCTATCGTTCACTATTGCAATATTTCGAAGAAATTGGGTTCCCGCTGGCACAGATTGACACAAAAAATATTCAATTTGGAGATGACAGTGATGAAGAGATTCTCATCGACTTATTCTTAGCGATTGAACCTGGAGATTCGGTCAATATTTCCTATTTACGCTTTCCCAATGGCACTAGCAAATCCATACCTTATTTTCGAAAAAGGCTTCGGTTCAAAGATAACGAACCGTATCAATACAGTAAAGTTTCCCGCTACGACCAGATTCTGAAAAAGGAGGAATTCATCAAATCAGTCGAGGAGCCGGTGTTAGCAAAAGATGAAAAGGGACACTATTTTCTCGACATCATTTTTGAAGAAAATCCATCTACTACTTTCGATGGGATTTTGGGCTACATCCCACCTCCGGCAAATTCCACAACCGAAAGCGGCTATTTTACAGGTCTGGTAAATGTGGGAGTAAGAAATTTATTCGGAACTGGCAGAAAATTACATATTTTTTGGCAAAAACAAGACAGATATTCGGATGAATTTAGTCTCGCTTATAGAGAACCTTTTGTTTTGGGATTGCCATTCCATGCGGCATTGGGTATTAATCGATTGCTTAGAGATACGACCTATCTCGAATGGAAATATCATTTTAAATTTGAATTACCTCTCAATGAATCACTCAGTGCTTTCGTGAAGTTGACCGGCCGTGAAGTTGCTCCCGATTCGTTGGCAAGCCGTCAGCTTCGTTTACCTCAGACGAGCAGTTTTTTTACCGAAACAGGTATTTCGTGGGATTTACGGGACAATCCTAAAAATCCGAGAAAAGGTATTTTCCTTGATATATCTTTTAGTTTTGGTCGCCAAAAAAACAAGGGACCAACGTATCTTATTATAGAAGATAGTCTTAGCACGAACGAAACTTTGCAGAAAGTGAATGCAGATTTTAGTTTTTTTCTACCGACCTTTAAACATCAAGTCTTTGCTAATAGAATTCACGCGGAAATCATCTCGAATTCAACCGGTATTGTTCGTACACCAGAGCAGATTTGGTTTGGGGGTGCGACAACACTCAGAGGCTATAGGGAGGCTCAATTTACGGGCGAAAGAGTGGTATGGATTAACAGCGAATACAGAATTCTTTTAGGCCCGTTAACGCGATTATTTGCCTTTGTTGACAATGGATATTATCTAAAAAAATTTCCCGAGGAATCCAGTGGGTATTTAACAGGATACGGATTAGGCATACGCCTTACCGCTCCTATAGGGCTTCTTCAAGTGGATTTTGGATTAGAAAAAGGTGCTCCTTTCCGGGAAGGCAAAATCCATGTTAGCCTGATTAATGAATTTTGAACCAAAATAATTAGGTTTATTAATTTATATTAGCCACCAAAACTTAATCTACAAACAATTGACTGTCAATACTTGGCTTGCCCCTTTCGTAAGATCCTTACTATATTGAAAATGAATTTCTAATTGGGTATATTTGAATACCAATCGAAAAATATGGAGGAAGAAATGTCCATTCCCAGTCTGGCTGCAATGTTTAAACATACATGCGAAAAATACCCTGGAAAAGCAGGATATATGTATAAAAAGAAGAGTAGCTATGTTTCCATTCCTTTTTCAGAGATTCATGAACAAGTAGAACTACTAGCTGGCGGCCTCGCTTCTTTGGGCGTCAAAAAGGATGATAAAGTAGTTATCCTTTCTGAAAACAGAATAGAATGGGCATGTACAGATTATGCTGCTCTCATGAACGGTGCGGCTACCGTACCTATTTACAGCACACTATTATCACCTCAAATAAAATTTATTGTAAATGATTCGGATGCAAAAATAATAATGGTCTCCAACCTTCATCAGTTCAAAAAAATAAAGGAAATCGACTCTGAAATTCCGAAGGTTGAAAATATTATTGTGCTGGACTCGATTAGTGAAAAACACCCCAAAATGATCACCTACAATGATCTTTTGGAAACAGGTAAAAAATTCCTGGAAGATAATAAGGACTATTTAAAAAAATCTATCTCTAAATTATCACGAGAGAGCCTCGCTACCATTATTTATACCAGCGGCACTACTGGAATTCCAAAAGGTGTAATGCTATCTCACGGAAATTTTCTATCAAATATTGAGGGTGGCCTGAATGCCATTCCTGTTTCGGAAAAAGATACCTTCCTTTCCTTTCTTCCTTTATCGCACGTTTTCGAGAGAATGGTGGGGCATTATCTGGCATTTCAAATTGGAGCTACAGTAGCCTATGCGGAAAGTATCGAGACAGTGGCGGAAAATCTGCAGGAGGTAAAGCCAACAATCATGACAAGCGTTCCCAGACTTTTTGAAAAAATCTATGCGAAAATTATTGATTCGCTTGAGGAAGGTTCCTCTGTTAAGAAAGCATTGTTCAACTGGGCAATAGGTGTGGGAAAAGAGACCATCCCATACCGACAAAAGAATAAGGCACTCCCATTACTATTAATTTTTCAGGGTGCTCTGGCCAATGCTCTGGTATTTTCCAAACTGAAAGAGCGGGTCGGCGGTCAAATTCGTTTCTTTGTATCGGGAGGTGCACCTCTTTCAAAAGAAATAGGAGAATTTTTTACGGCAGCGGGATTATTGATTCTGGAAGGATATGGCCTAACCGAAACGTCTCCGGTCATTTCAGTGAATAGACTTGATAAATATAGATTTGGTTCGGTTGGAATCCGACTGGATAATGTGGAAACCAAAATTGCAGATGACGGTGAAATTCTAACAAAGGGTCCCCATGTTATGAAAGGATATTATAATAACGAAGAGGCCACAAAAGAAGTAATTGATGAGGAGGGCTGGTTTCATACAGGCGACATTGGACATTTTGATGAAGACGGATTTTTGGTAATTACAGATCGTAAGAAAAATATTATCGTCACCGCCGGAGGGAAAAATATAGCCCCGCAATATATCGAGAATCTTTTAATTACCTCACGATACATTGAACAAGCACTTGTAATTGGTGATAAAAGAAAATATTGTGCCGCGCTAATTGTACCCAGTGTGGAAATGTTAGCAAAATTTACAGAAACCAAGAACATTGCTAATGCTTCTACCGTGGAATTGTTGAAGGAACCACAAGTGATTGACTTAATATTCGAAGAGATTAAGGACGTGACACAAGAATTAGCATCTTACGAGACGATTAAAAAATTTATTCTGGTTAAAGAACCTTTTTCAATCGAGAATGGCCAACTTACCCCAACCCTGAAGGTAAAACGAAAGGTTGTTGAAGAGACATACAAAGATGAGATAAATGATCTCTATGCTGAATAATTTTTCCTTCTCAAACCCGAATTATTTTTTCTAGATGGGAAAACCAAAGGCAATCCTTCCGGCTAAATTGTTCTTTGCGGTTACGATCTCCCAGAATATGGAATGGCCTACGGCTCAACAAGTGCTTTCAAATCTCTTTGGAAAAATTGATAGTTCATCAGATTGGTATTCGTTTGATCATACTGAATATTACAAGTCAGAAATGGGAGAAAGATTGAAGAAATGCATCATCTCATTTGCAGATTTAATAATTCCGGAAAAATTAGTTGAAATTAAAATTGCGAGCAATGAAATCGAAAGGCAGTTTATGATCAACGATTCACGAGTAGTTAATCTGGATCCAGGGTATTTAACCTCATCGAAAATAGTTCTTGCCACAACCAAAGATTATTCTCATCGAATTTATTTAGGCAAAGGAATATTTGGTGATTTGCATTTACAGTATCGAGAAAATAAATTCCAGGTTAATCCATGGACCTATCCGGATTACCAAGAGCCACTTGTGATTGAGTATTTTGAAGAGTTAAGAGAAATTTACCTGCACCAATTAAGAAATTATTAAGAGGATGTTAAAGATCGATGCAAAAAAGTTTTACCTATAAAAAGGCGGGAGTAGACATTAAAAAAGCAGAACAATCATTAAGCCGGTTGAAATCAAAAATTGCTGAAACCAATACCGCTGAAGTACTATCCGGTGTGGGATTATTTGGGGGTTTTTATCAATTCCCGGCTAGCAATTTCTTAGAACCGGTGCTGGTTTCGTCGACAGATGGAGTTGGAACAAAATTAAAAATCGCATTCCTGGCTGGTGTTCATAATTCCATTGGTCAGGATCTTGTCAATCATTGCATTAATGATATTTCAGTTAGCGGTGCCAGACCGCTTTTTTTTCTTGATTATTTTGCTTGTGGTAAATTGGAGAAAGGTATATACGAGAGTGTTGTTGAAGGAATTGCCGTCGCCTGCAAAAATGCAGGGATTCCTCTGATAGGTGGTGAAACCGCTGAAATGCCTGATTTTTATAGTGAAAAGGAGTACGACCTATCAGGTACAGTTGTGGGAGTGGTAGAAAAATCAAAAATAATTGACGGTCGTAAAATCCGGGAAGGCGATTTGTTGGTTGGAGTCGCATCCAATGGATTGCATACCAATGGTTTCACACTTGCAAGGAAGGTGCTTCTTCGAAATTACCAAGCAGAAGATTTTATTGAAGAATTTGGCTGCACGTTGTGCGAAGAATTGTTAAAAATTCATAAAAATTATCATCCACTTATTTCAAAAATAATTGAAAAATTTGAAATAAACGGCATTGCACATATTACCGGCGGAGGACTAGTAAAAAATACAAGCCGGCTCTTAAGAGAAAATCTGACTCTTCATATTGATTGGAAAAGTTGGCCTGTGCCTCCTATTTTTAAGTTGATTGAAAGAATCGGTAAGGTCCCAGGGGCTGATATGCGCCAAACATTTAATTTGGGAATCGGTTTAGTTCTTGTTGTTAATCCTGTACATGTCGCAAATCTGTTGAAATGGGGGAGAGAGCATCATTATGAGTTTTATCAAATTGGAAGAGTCGACAGGAGGTAATAGCCTATAATGGTTTATCTGGTATTAATGATTTTAACCAGTTACCTAATCGGTTCAATACCCACCAGCATTATTGCGTCGAAATTATTGCGAGGGATTGATATCCGGGAACACGGAAGTGGAAATGCTGGTGCCACAAATGTTTTTCGTGTGTTAGGATGGAAAGTCGGGATCGTTGTATTACTGATCGATATAGCAAAAGGATTGATCCCAACAATATGGTTTTTTAAGATTGGAATGCAAGGGGTTGAATGGCCGATCATTAATCTAAAAATTGTTTCCGGCTTGAGCGCTGTCTTCGGTCATATTTGGACAATATTCGCGGGATTTAAAGGAGGAAAGGGGGTGGGAACGGGCGCAGGCATGCTGATTGGACTAACTCCGACGGCTGTACTCATTGGATTGAGTATTTTTATTTTAATAGTCAGCTTGACGCGATATGTTTCTCTTGGCTCCATTTTAGCATCAATTAGCATACCAATCACGGTTTTCTGGCAGCATTTTCAAAATCGTGAATCTTCATCAATTGCATTATTATTTCTTAGTTTATTAATTCCAATCTTGATTATTTTTACCCATCGGAGTAATATTCGGAGGTTGATTCAAGGAAAAGAAAATAAGGTTAAACTTAAAAAAAGAAATGAGGTATAAAGTGTTTCCAGAAGTCGTTTTTTCAACAAACATCGAAGGTTCAAACCTGGTAAATAGAGGTAAAGTTCGAGATATTTATGAAGTTGGTGATTATCTTCTTATTGTCGCTAGTGATAGAATTTCTGCATTTGATGTGGTAATGAAAGAAGGTATTCCAGGAAAAGGTATTGTGTTGACACAAATTTCGAAATTTTGGTTTAATCATGTGAAAGGTATTGTTAATACGCATTTTGTGACAGATGTGGTCTCAGAATTTCCTGATCCATTTAATAAGTATGAAAATACGTTAAAAGGTCGTGCAATGCTTGTAAAAAAATCAAAACCACTGCCTGTTGAATGTATAGTCCGTGGATACTTGGCCGGCTCAGGGTGGAAGGAATACCGTCGCCAAGGAACACTTCATAAACAAAAATTACCTCCCGGACTTCTGGAATCCTCACAACTTCCAACACCATTATTTACTCCTTCAACCAAGGCAGAGGAAGGACATGATGAGAACATTACCTTTGATGAAATGACAAAATTAGTTGATAAAGCACTGGCCGAAAAAGTCAGAAACCTAAGTATTAACATTTACAAAAGGGGAGTTGAAATCGCTTCTGAGAGAGATATAATAATTGCCGATACAAAATTTGAATTTGGGCAAATGGATGACGAAATCCTACTAATTGATGAAGTACTAACACCGGATTCTAGCCGATTTTGGCCAAAGAAGAATTATACTTCTGGAAAATCGCAACCAAGTTTGGACAAACAATATGTACGGGATTATCTTGAAACATTAGACTGGGACAAAACCCCGCCGCCGCCGACGCTGCCGGAAAATGTGGTGAAAAATACTTCCTTAAAATATCAGGAAATTTTGAAAATTTTAACAGGAAAAACTTTGGAAGATTTCATTTAAACCTCACTTTTTCATGCATTCTGACAATCGTGGGGAATTAACTAAAATAACATTTATCTTTGTGCACAGTTTGTTAAATCAAGAATAATAAATGGTTGAGAATATATCCGTCATTGGAGCAGGCAGCTGGGGTACAACCCTTGCTATACTGCTTGCATCAAAATCAATTGAAACAACTCTTTGGATATACGAAAAAGACCAAATTCCTTTACTTTCCACTCAACGTACAAATGAAAAATATTTACCGGGTATTCCGTTTCCCGAAAAATTACTTTTGACTGGAGAATTGACAGGTGCTGTCCAGCAAGCGGATCTAATCATACTGGCCACACCAACACATGTCATTAGGCAAATTTGTGGGCAAATTAAGGATTTCGTATCCACAACGCAATTGATTGTAAATGTTGCAAAAGGAATTGAAAATGATACTCTCATGCGAATGTCGGAAGTAATTCATGAAACCTTGAAAGTTCCGATATCAAATATTGCGACCGTTCACGGACCCAGTCACGCAGAAGAAGTAAGCCGAGGGATTGTAACTGCAGTGGTTGCTGCGTCAAGAAGTATTCAAACCGCCAGAAATATAAGAGATATATTTTCAACAGACTATTTTCGTGTTTATTCAAGTACGGATATAATTGGGGTTGAACTAGGAGGTGCTCTAAAAAATATTATTGCACTTGCAGCAGGTATTTGCGACGGTGCAGGATTTGGTGATAACACCAAAGCTGCTCTATTAACCAGGGGCATGGTGGAGATGACCAGATTGGGCGTATTTTTAGGCGCCCGAAAAGAAACATTCTCCGGCTTATCCGGCATTGGTGATCTAATTGTAACTTGTATGAGCAAGCACAGCCGCAATCGCTTTGTCGGTGAAGAAATTGGAAAGGGGAAGACACTTCAGGATGTTTTATCAAAAATGGTTATGGTTGCAGAGGGAGTATTGACAACTCGTTCGGTTCATCAACTGATGTTGAAACATAAAATTGAAATGCCGATCTCCGAACAAGTCTATCAGGTCTTGTTCGATCAGAAAAATCCTCACGAAGCTGTCCATGATTTGATGTCCAGGGATCCGAAAGAAGAGACTTTGGAATGATGGAATAATCAGATATGTCTTGAAAATTTATTGCTTAAATAGAACATTAAAATATCCTTTCAAGATGATAACGATTTTTCCAACCTCGATTTTCTGGTGTTTAAGGCAAATAATTGCAGATATTTTTTGAATCTCATTAGTCTCAACTTACTTCTATAGAAGACCGATAAAAATCTTCAAAATATATTGATACATATACATGGCCGTTTTAAATTTATAATCAAAAACAAAAAAGGAGAAGGCCATGCATGCAACAAAAATTACCGTTGTTGGTGCCGGAAATGTGGGAGCAACATGTGCAGATGTTATTGCGCAGAAGGGATTCGCAACTGAGGTTGTACTTTTGGACATTAAAAAAGGGTTAGCCGAGGGCAAAGCATTAGATATATGGCAAACCGCCTCAATTGCCTCATTTGATACAAAAACTGTTGGTTCGACAGGTGACTATTATAAAACTAAAGATTCGGATGTAATAATAGTCACCTCCGGAATACCGAGAAAGCCCGGGATGTCCAGAGATGATTTAATTTCCACAAATGCAAAAATAGTAAAAGAAGTAACCGAAAAATCAATTGAACACTCACCCAATGCAATATTTATCGTCGTATCAAATCCATTGGACGTAATGACATATGCCGCATATCTTGCTGCGAACGTTCCATCCAATAGAGTTTTTGGAATGGCGGGTATTCTCGATATAGGTCGTTTCAAATCGTTTATCTCGGAGGCAATCGGAATCGCACCCCGTAATATTCAGGCACTTTTGTTAGGTGGTCACGGGGATACAATGGTACCCCTTCCAAGATATACCACAGTGAGCGGCATTCCTGTAACTCATTTTATTTCTGAAGAGGAATTAACCAAGATCGTTGAAAGAACTAAAATGGGGGGTGGAGAGATTGTTGAGTTACTGGGTACTTCGGCCTGGTATGCTCCGGGTGCTGCCGCTGCACAAATGGCAGAGGCGGTTGTAAAAAATGAAAATAGTATTTTCCCCGTATGCGCCTATCTGAATGGCGAGTTTGGTTTGAGAGATATTTATCTTGGTGTGCCTGTTAAATTGGGTAGAGAAGGAGTTAGAAAAATTATCGAAATACCTCTGAACGAAGCAGAAAAAGCTCTATTATATAAATCTGCGGAACATGTAAGAGTCGTTATGAAAGTGCTTGACGACATGAAAATGTTTTAGTGAATTCAATTTCACAACAGGTATTAGTAGGAAAGCAACAATAATTTCGTTGAGAATTATAAAAATTCTCCGATCTTACAGTATAAGTTATTTTTTAATTAGAAATCAGCTAGTAAGAAAGGGTAAAATTTTATGCATGTAGTCGAGGAAATGGAAAAAATCGCTTCTCAGGAAGCAGCGAAGACAGAATATTTTATAGGGCTCGAGGATAAATATGGAGCGAACAATTATTATCCACTGGATGTGGTTTTAACTAGAGGCGAGGGAATTTGGGTATGGGATGTTGAAGGAAAAAAATATTTGGATTTTTTAAGCGCCTATTCTGCCGTAAATCAAGGACATTGTAATCCAAGAATTGTGCAGGCTATCATAGAACAGTCAAAAAAAATTACACTCACATCGAGGGCATTTCGAAATGATAAGTTGGGCTTGTTATATAAAAAACTATCCGAAATTTCCCGGCTGCCAAAAGTGTTGCCAATGAATTCCGGTGCAGAAGCCGTTGAAACTGCATTAAAAGCAGTGAGAAAATGGGGATACAAGGTGAAGGGTATCCCGGAAAACCAAGCGGAAATAATTGTATGTCAGGATAATTTTGCCGGTCGAACCATCTCCGTTATTAGCTTTTCGACAGAGAAACAATACAGAGATGGATTTGGACCTTTTACACCCGGATTTAAAATAATACCCTACGGTGATCCCGACGCTTTGGAAAATTCAATCACCCCAAACACGACAGCGTTCATCGTTGAATCAATTCAAGGAGAGGGAGGCATTAATGTTCCACAGCCGGGATATCTTGAAAGAACAGAAGAAATCTGCAGAAAAAATGGTGTTCTGTTCTTAATTGATGAAATACAAACTGGATTAGGACGTACCGGTAAAATGTTTGATCATTTCTATGAAGATGTTCATCCAGATGGAATTATGGTCGGTAAAGCTTTGTCGGGAGGATTTTATCCAATATCTGCCTTCATCGCAACGGATGAACTTATGGGTGTATTTAATCCCGGAGACCATGGGAGTACCTTCGGCGGAAACCCTTTTGCGAGTGCAATCGGATGCGCTGCACTTGATGTACTTATAGAAGAAAACTTAGCGGACAGAGCAAAAAAAATGGGTGATTATCTGATGGAAAAACTCCGCTCCATAAAAAGTTCAAACATAAAAGAAATTCGCGGTCGGGGATTATTGATTGGAGTTGAATTGAATCGTAATGCCGGAGGAGCAAGGAGATTCTGTGAAGCACTAAAGGACGAGGGCCTTCTCTCTAAAGAAACCCACGAAACTGTTATTCGATTTGCACCACCTCTTGTAATATCAAAAGACGATATTGATTGGGCATTTTCGAAAATAGAAAGAGTTCTGACTAAACTCTAGAATTCTAAACTTTTTTGCCAGTGACTGTAAATCAGAGCCTGAGGTTTTTTCTTCAGGCTCTTTTATTTACAAAATGGCCACAATTTAACAATAAATTTAGTCATGAAGTTTTATATACTTGCGCAGAGAAATGACATTTAATCCATCTCAACCAACATTTGGTTTTTGTTGACATGATCTAAATTTATTCGCATATTTCATTGAATTTCAAACTACAGGTGAGGTTAATGAAAGTACTAATATCAGACAAAACATCCAAAAAATGCGCTGAAATTTTAAGAGGCGCCGGACATGAAGTTGATGAAAAATTTGGAATTACAGCAGAAGAATTGAAGAGTATTATTGGAAATTATCACGGTCTTATTGTTCGAAGTGCAACCAAGGTAACCTCCGATATTCTTCACCTTGCAAAGAATATAAAGGTGGTGGGAAGAGCTGGATCAGGTGTGGACAATATCGATATTAATGCGGCAAAAGAAAAAAATATTATTGTAATGAATACGCCTGGTGCAAATACGAATGCAGTTGCGGAATTGACACTCGCCCATATGTTTGCATTGAGCCGTGAGATATATACTACCTCAAAATCCCTAAAAGAGGAGAAATGGGAGAAGAAAAAATTTATGGGCGTAGAATTATTAAATAAAACATTGGGAATATTAGGATATGGTAAAATTGGGCGGAGTGTAGCACTCAAAAGCAAATGCCTGGGGATGGAAGTGAATTGTTTTGATCCCTATGTTGGAAGAGATATTGTGGACCAATTCTCTATACGGCTTGTTGCCAATCTTGATGAAGTACTCACAAAAGCTGACTATCTTTCCATTCATGTGCCTAAACTTCCTGAAACAATGAACATGTTGGCTAAAGAACAATTTGAAAAAATGAAAAAAGGTGTCTATCTGGTAAATTGTGCTCGCGGCGGCATTGTTAATGAAACAGATTTATTATGGGCATTAGAAGAAGAGATAGTTGCGGGTGCAGCACTGGATGTTTTTGAAAATGAACCTCCCATGGATTTTCGGCTCATAAAACATGAAAGGGTAATTTGTACTCCTCATTTGGGTGCTGCCACATTTGAATCGCAAGATAATGTGGCGATACAAATTGCAGAACAATTTGTTGATATGTTTGCTGGAAAAGAGATTAGAAATACTGTATCCAAAAGTATTAAAGAATGATAAAAGACCGAGTCTGTTTATCAATTTTACAAAATAATATTTACAATAAAATTTACTGAATACCGGAGTTTTTTATGTCAGAGAATAATGAATTCAAATTAAAAGTCGGTCTGGCTGAAATGCTTAAAGGCGGAGTAATAATGGATGTGACGAATGCTGAGCAGGCTAAAATTGCTGAAGATTCTGGAGCCGTTGCTGTAATGGCACTAGAAAGAATTCCCGCGGATATACGAACTCAGGGTGGTGTCGCTAGAATGAGCGACCCTAAACTCATTAAGGAAATTCAGGAGGCAGTATCTATTCCGGTCATGGCCAAATGCAGAATTGGTCATTTTGCTGAGGCGCAAATTCTCGAAGCCATCGGGGTTGATTTTATTGATGAAAGCGAAGTCCTAACGCCAGCCGATGAAGAAAATCATATTGATAAGATGAGATTCAAAATACCTTTCGTCTGTGGATGTCGTGATTTAGGTGAAGCACTTCGTCGTATTTCCGAAGGAGCAGCTTTGTTACGCACAAAAGGGGAAGCTGGAAGTGGAAATATCGTTGAAGCTGTCAGACACATTCGCATCATTCGGAGTACTATTAACAAAATTACGGTGTTGGATGATGCCGAAATTGTAGCCTTTGCAAAAGATTTAGGAGCCTCAGTTGAATTAGTTAAATATATCAAAGAAAACAGGAAATTACCGGTTCCTAATTTTGCCGCCGGTGGAATTGCGACCCCTGCAGATGCCTCACTAATGATGCAATTAGGAGCTGAATCCGTATTTGTTGGTAGTGGAATATTTAAGTCGCAAGATCCTGCTGCTCGTGCTAAGGCAATCGTCATTGCAACAACCCATTACAATGATTTTGCCAAAGTTGCCGAGGTTTCAGAAGGACTAAAAGAGCCGATGAGGGGTATAGAGATTTCAAAAATTCCAGAAGATGAATTATTGCAGACCAGAGGTTGGTAGTCAGTGATAATTGGCATTTTAGCGCTGCAAGGTGATTTTGCACTTCATCAAGCCGTATTTAATAAGCTAGAAATAGAATCCGTTCAGGTACGCACACCACGTGAATTATCAAAATGCGACGCACTAGTTCTTCCAGGGGGAGAATCTACCACACTCGTAAAATTAGTCAAGAAGAATAATCTTGAAACCGCTGTAAAAAATTTTGGCAGAGAAAAAGTAATATTTGGTACATGTGCCGGCCTCATTTTACTTGCCAATAAGGTGATTAATCAGCCAATCAGCCCACTGCAAATTCTAAATATCACTGTTGAAAGAAATGCATATGGACGTCAGCGAGAATCATTCATTGATTTTATTGATTTAAATTCAACTTTTGAGATTAAAAATTTCGAAGGTGTATTTATAAGGGCCCCCAAAATAACTCAAATAGGGGAGGGCGTAAAAATTCTCGCGTCGTATAAGAATTCTCCAGTTTTTGTTGAATCAGAAAGAACTCTTGGAGCAACCTTTCACCCGGAATTAACAAACGATACACGTATTCATAGATATATTTTAGATAAAATCAAAGATACCTTGTAAACCAAATAATTTTGTCGCATCTTTTTATTACAAAACATAGTCCCACAAACTAAATCCATAATTACCTGCATTCAATATCAGAGTTAAGCTGGAGTGCTTTTTGTCGAATATTTAAATGGTTGAACAGGAATTGAATATTCAACATAAAAATCACTGGAGACATGGTAGTGTCCTATCCCACTATATTTTTATTAGTCAAAGAAATTTCATACCTAAACATTCTAAGTAGAGAGTTAAAAAGATTTGGATTCTCGATAATTGGAAAGACGAAACCTGAAAAAATAGACGAAACAATACAGTTAAAATGCCAGATCGATTGTTTCGTTATTGATATGGATATTGATAATTCTGAAGCATTCGATATATACACAAACATTACTCAAGAACCTCAATATAAAAGCTGTCTCTTCATATTTTTAACGGATGATAAATATTATAACAAGTCATCGCAAAATACGCTTTTTGATCAGGCAATAATCATAAGCAAAAAGAATCAGATTGAATACATTGTGGAGGAAATATTAAATGAAATCAGATTTCCAGAAGTTATAGGTTTATCGGAAGCCTATCACACCGGGGCAACTGGAAATTTAAATGAAATTGGATTGGCAAAATTGTTGAGTTTTTGTGCAACCGTGAGTTTTAATGGTGCACTTATTTTATCGCATGAATCTTCAACTGGAATAATTCTCCTTAAAAAAGGTGAAATTGAACAGGTGCATTACAAAAACTTATCCAGGGACGAGGCTCTTCAAACCTTGGGTAATCTGGATAGTGCGGAATTTAGACTTGAGCACAAAATTTTTCGATTAGAAGAGGTCCAAAAGAATTTGGAAAATTCAAATGATCGATTGTTCACCGTTAAAGATATACTTATTGATCTATTTTATTTTACTCATAAATTTTTCGAGGAGAGAATTAGTAACGAAATTACCGAGTTCATATTTAAAAATAAAATATATGAATATTCATTACTTTTTCCGTCAGTAAAAAAAGTAAATTATATTGAAAAATCACAAGAGAAAATTGAGATACGAGGAAATATCAATAATGAGGAATTAGAGGTTATTCTTAGTCTTTTTAAAGAAATTTACTATGAATTATCTTCCCAAAACAAGGATATCTCTTTGGATGAGTTTTTATATTATATTGAAGAAATCAAGCCATATCTAGAGAACCACGGTATCATTCAAAAAATTAACCTACACGCTTCTGCTCATAAAACTACAAACCAAATTTTTTAATACTGTTCATTTCATGTAGGAAATCAATTGAGACGATTGATTTAAATGGGGAGAGAATTTCTCAAATACAAGTTTACATAATATATATTATATTAATAATAGGGGGTGATTTAGTCCTTTTCCACAAGGATCCTAATTGGGTAATACCATAACCTCAAGAAATAATTCAATTTCAGAAGATTTAACCGGGGATTCTTCATAAGATGAATAGACAAGCCGTAAATTTTTTAAGACTCGAGTAACAATATCGATATTTTTGCAGCCATCCAGGATGGAATCAAAATTCTCAATATTTGTATTTTCCAAATAGCCTATACAGATATCCCTCGAATAGATTCTTCCTTGATAATATGGATCAAAAAAAATTTCGTCTTCTCCCTGGTAATATTTCAGAATAAAATGTGCTGGCAGAGGAACTCCGAAAAGAGGTATATCCAGACGATTTGCAATCAGTAGGTATAAGATGGAAAGCGAAATCGGTATTCCTTTCTTAGTTTCGAGAAGTTTATGTAAAAACGAATTATCCGGATTGTAATAGTCAGTTGAATTTCCGGAGAAATGGACTACATTAAAAATATAATAACTTAAATGGTCTATTATTCCCAGAGGGTGTCCGGATTTTGGCATTGTTTTCAAAATTTGTTCTGCCATTCTATCAATTTTAGATGAAATTTGATTACAATCGATACCAGGAGATTCCCATTTCGAAATAATAAGCATCGCTTTTTCAAGGTCTATATCATCAGGAGAGTTTTCTTTGAGCATGCGGAGGGATTTTTTAACAAGTTTGGTATTTAGTGCCTTCATTAATTCATCAAATTGTGCAAGATGTTCATTCACCAGTTGATTTCGATATTTTTCCTGATCGATAGTGAATGATAAAGCATTTGTTAAAATTTCAGTTTCAATTATTTTCTGTATGGTGGGACTTTCATCATCCAAAAGCTGTAACAGATTCTGTAATTTTTGTTGCATCAGGCACTATTACCCATGATTTCGTTAGAATAAATTAAAAATCCTTTCTAAATTGCTCTCGGACAAAGAACTAATTTTCTCGTGCAGAGACTCGCCGTGGCTATCCATTGTGACAACCACAGGAAAATCTTTAACAACAAAATGCCAAACTGCCTCCGGACTGCCAAATTCCTGCAATGATACACCTTTCACTTCCTGAATGGTTTTCGCATATATTTGCGCAGCACCTCCCACGGCGTGTAAATAAACAGCGCCATGCTCTTTACAAGCGCTCAGAGTACTGGCCCCCATGCCACCTTTGCCAATCACACCTCGAATCTTAAATCTTTTGATGATTTCAGCCTGATATGGTTCTTCTCGAATTGATGTGGTAGGTCCTGCTGCAAGCACCTTATACTGTCCATTTTGTTCCACGATCACCGGTCCACAATGATATATAACTGCTCCTTTTAGGATATCAAGTTCTCCGCCATCGAATAGGTATTTATGCACCGCATCTCTACCCGTGAATAAAGGGCCGTTCAGATAAACGAAATCTCCGACTCTTAATTTTCGCACTTCTGCTTCCGCAAGAGGTAAGTTCAATCTTTTTATCTTTGCATCTTCTTCTTTATTTAGTTTCAAATCTTCAAGTTGGATATAAACCCTTTCAAATTCTCCTTCGGTTTGGTATAACCACTTTTTCACACTTCCATCTAAATTTAATAGCATTCCTCTCCTGCGAAAAGCCCAACACATATAAGATACACTAACGAAAAATGAGGCCGGCAATCGATTTAGATAATCAATCTTGCAACCTCCAATTGTAAAATTGCCCCCGAATCCCATGGGGCCAATTTCCAATTGATTCGCTTCCTCCAATATAGTTTCTTCAAGTTCAGCTAATCCTGGCAATGGATTTATGTCATCCAGTTGACGCAGTAGTTGTTTTTTTGCATGGGAATATCCGGACGCGCGGTCACCTCCTATGCAGACACCGACAAAACCCGGGGCACAGCCTTTCCCCTGGGCTTTGGTAATAGCATCCATTACACATGCCTTCACACCCTTTAAATTCCGGTCAAATCGTTTCCTCCCAAAATAGACCGGAAGTGAATACTGGCTGCTCATATTCTCGCATCCCCCACCCTTGAGCACGAGTCTGATATCAATTTCATCATCCCTTGTTTGCTCTATATAAAATACCGGACTCCCCTTCCCTAAATTATTACCAGTGTTTTTATTAGAAAGAGAGTCTACCGAATTTTGTCGCAGATAACCTTTTTCAGTCGCAGCTATGATGCTTTCCTCCGCGGCTTTTTTTAGTATTAATTGGTCGAGTCCGATTGGGGCTTTGACGTACAATGTAATTGTCCCTGTATCTTGACAAATAGGCATCGAATTTTTCTTTGCCAACCCGATGTTTTGAAGAATCATCTCGATGGATGCTTCCGCAAGTGAATTTTTTTCTTCCAGATTTTTTCGAAGCGCAATAACATTCTCAACATCCGCAGGTAAATACGCAGAAGTTCGTCGGATAAGTTCAATGAGATTGTCTTTCAGTAGATTATAATCCATGATTTGCTCTCCCTCGATTTGAACAGTAGATATATGATTTATTATCCTGAATGCTCCCGAAAACAAAACTCAATTTTCTAAAAAGTTGGCTTATCAAATACCCTTTCTTCCTCAAACTTGGGCATATCCGAAAATTTTCCGTACTGTTTTAGAAACGTTAACTGAACATTACCAATAGGTCCATTGCGATGCTTCCCGATAATAATTTCCGCAACATTTTCCAGCTGCCGCCGTCGAGCTTCTCCTCTTTCCTTTATATAAACCTCTTCTCTATAAACAAACATGACCAGATCCGCGTCCTGTTCAATGGCCCCTGATTCTCTCAAGTCGGAGAGATTAGGTTTTTTATCAGGTCTGTTTTCGACTGCCCTCGAAAGTTGTGATAATGCCACCACTGGAATATTGAGTTGTTTTGCGAGAGTTTTTAGAGATCGAGAAATATAGGCTATTTCTTGCTGGCGATTGTCTAGCGCTCGAGGTCCTTCCATTAACTGGAGGTAATCAACAATTATGAATCCGATATCCCTTTCCAATGCCATCCTTCGAGCTCTTGCGCTTAGCTTGATTATATCAAGACCCGGCGTATCATCAATATAAAGGGGAGCTTCCGCCAGTTTTCCAACGTAACGTGAAAGTTTCGGCCATTCCTTTTCTCGTAGTCGACCGGTTCGTAATCTTTGCGAATCAACCATTACCTCTGAACATAATAATCTTTGAGCAAGCTGCATATCGCTCATTTCTAGACTAAAAAATCCGACCGGAATATTATGATCAACCGATGCATTTCTAGCTAAATTTAAAGCAAATGCTGTTTTACCCATCGACGGCCGGCCTGCCACTATGACCAGATCACCCTTTTGAAATCCGGCTGTTAAATCGTCCAGTGCGACAAATCCCGATGGTACACCAATAATACCAGAATGTTCGGCATGATGTAACCGCTCTAGTTCGGCAAAAGTCTCATATAATATGGGTTTTATTATTTCATAACTTTTTTGCTTTTGCGTCTTTAAAATGTCAAATATTTCCTGCTGCGCGCTACTTAATACACTCTCTACCTCATCCTGCTCGGAATAAGCACTTTTTAAAATATCCGTACAAGAGTGAATTAATTTTCTTAGTAAGGCCTTATCCCTTATTATTTGCATGTGTGTTTCAATATTTGCGGAAGACGGAACCATTGATGCTAATTCTGATAAATAATAAACCCCACCAATCTCCTCAAGCTTATTCTGGCGCTTCAATTCCTCTGTTAAGGTAATAATATCCACTGCTTCATTCTTTTTATAAAGAGAAACCATTGCCAAATAGATTAATCGATGAACATCCTTATAAAAATCAGTTTCTTCCAATACCTCAAGGGCAATTGCCACCGCCTCCTTGTCCAGCATCATTGCACACAATACATACTGTTCTATGTCAACAGCCTGAGGTGGTAATTGGCCCCCCTGTGCTAAAATTTCGTCAGAAACAGGCTTGTTAGTCTTTTTTCTTGCCATTTTTCACCTAAATATTTGCTCTCCAATGATAGAAAAAATGTGATAAAATTAATATTCCAAGTTACAAACTTCGATAATATTTTGCAATCCCCCTGAAATCCTGCAGGGCTACATCGAGTAATCCTTGATTTCTTAGAATTGCAGCGGGATGATAAGTGATAATCAGTGGAACACCGCGATACGACCATATCGTGGATTTCAGTTTCGAAAGGGAATCCTTTGTATTCAGGAGATTTTGAGCGGCGATTCTGCCCAATGCTACAATTATTTTAGGTTTGATTAATTCGATTTGTCTATGCAAATATGGAATACATTCTTCAACCTCCTCCGGCAAGGGATCCCGGTTGTTTGGGGGTCTGCATTTTAAAATATTTGCTATATAGACGTCCGAACGTTTTAAATGAATGTGAGAGAGCATTTGATTTAGTAACTTCCCTGCCCTGCCGACAAATGGTTCTCCTTGCAAGTCTTCGTATTTTCCTGGCGCCTCCCCAACAAACATAATATCTGCCTTCTCATTTCCCACACCAAATACAAAATTGGTTCGTGATTTATGAAGTGGGCAATTTGGACAATGTTCGATCTGTTTTTTAAATTGCTGGAGCGGGGTTAATTCTTCTGCTTCAATTTTTGACTGTGATTCATCAGTCGGAAGGTTCATCTGAGACACATAAATTAATTTGCCGTAAACATCAGTATACCACTCCAAAAGTTGGCCAATCTTTTCGTTCATATTTTGATCCACACTTCACCTCTGTCTTCATTGATTATTGATAATTAAACTATTTTTAAAAAGTACTCAATTATCTCGTAAGAAATATCCAGCTTGTAACTTTTTTGTAGATTGATACTTTCGTGTTTCCCGGAAATGATAGTTACCTGGTTTGTATCTTTTTCAAAACCTGCACCTTCTTCAAGAGGATTGTTGAGAACAACCACATCAAGATTTTTCTCTTTTAATTTTTTTAAAGCATTTTGTTCGGTATTCTCGGTTTCCACCGCAAATCCAATCAAAAATTGTCCGCCTCGTTTTTGCTTTCCAACTTCAAATAATATATCCGGATTGCTTTGAAAACGAATGTTTAACTCACCATGTACTTTTTTTATTTTCTGTTTGGACACTTCATGCGGTGAAAAATCCGAAACGGCAGCCGCAGAAATAAAAATTTCACTATTCCTGATTCTGCTCATTACTTCCTGATACATTTCTTTTGCTGTTTTTACACGTAAATACTGGATTCCATATGGAGAGTCAAAATTTGAAGGACCGGAGATCAAAGTGACGTCGGCGCCTCGTGCAAAGCACTCTATTGCCAGAGCAAAACCCATTTTGCCACTTGATCGATTTGTATAAATTCTGACAGGATCGATAGGTTCCTCTGTTCTTCCTGCCGTTATTAGGATTTTTCTACCCTTCAAAGAGGCAGGATTGGGATGTATTGCTTTGTATAAAAATTGCATGAGATATTCCAATCTGGCCAATCTTCCTATCCCTGAGTATCCTTCCGCCAAAAATCCTTCCTCAGGAGGACAAATTAATATCCCAAAATCGATGAGGGTATTGAGATTTTTCTGAACCGCCGGATTTTTCCACATATTTGAATTCATTGCCGGGGCCACGACGATCGGGCAACTCAAAGCCATCAGCGTTGTGGTAACAAAATCATCTGCAATTCCATTCGCCAGTTTACCAATGACATTGGCGGTCGAGGGTGCAACTATTGCTGCTTCTGTCCAATCGGCCAGATTTATATGATGTGTTCCAGCCGTTTTATTAGGAAACATTTCTAGATTTACCGGATTACCTGACAGAGTTTCAAGGGTTATACGAGTAACAAACTTTGCGGCTGATTTGGTTAGCATTACGTGTACATCTGCCCCATTAGTTACCAAATACCTAATAAATTCACAGGATTTATATGCCGCAATTCCACCTGTAATTGCAAGTAATATATGTCTGCCTTTAAATCGCTCGGTCGGAAACATGGTTTGATTTTGCTGAACTTTTAGTTTTTATTATTTTTTCAATTTCTTCAACTGTATGCGTCAAATCGTGATTAACCAGTTTAAAATCAAAATATTTTGATTTTTCAATTTCTGTGGGTAATCTGGCCAGTCTTTTATTTCGCTCCTCTTCTGTATCTGTTTCTCTTTGTTGAAGCCTCTTCTTTAGCTCTTCCATTGACGGTGGTAGTATAAAAATCAATAAAGCATCGGGATTTTTTTCTTTGATAGTCAATGCCCCATTCACATCGATATCGAAGAGGACACTTTTACCAGCAGAACGCATTTTATTTACAGACTCCTTCAATGTACCATAATAATATCCATGAACCTGTTCATACTCTAAAAATTCTCCATTTTCAACTTTTGCGAAAAATTCCTTTTCTGTAATAAAAAAATAATCTTTACTATTTATCTCATTTTTCCTTGGCGGTCTGGTGGTTGCAGAAATGGACAAACTTAGATTCTCATTTCTTTCGAGAAGAAGTTTACATATTGTTGTTTTTCCACCACCAGAGGGAGCAGAAATTACAGTTAATAATGGAGGTACTACTAAATTTTTTTGCATTCAAGAAAAACTTCAAGAATTAAGATTTCAGTGCCGTGCAAATTAAAAATTACTCTATGTTTTGTACTTGCTCACGAATTCTTTCTATATCCTCTTTAATTATAACAATATAATGACTTACATCAATAGAAGTGCTTTTCGTTGCAATCGTATTGGATTCCCTATGCATCTCTTGCAGGATGAAATTTAATTTTTTACCAATTGGGGATCCCTGATTTAAATTTTCCAGAAATAAATCTGAATGACTCCTTAGGCGCACTATTTCTTCATTTATATCCACACGATCAGAAATCAAAGCGAGCTCCAATTCCAGTCTAGTTGGATCAATTTTTTGCTGATCAATCAACGAAAATAATCTTTTTTTTAATTTTTCAAATTCAATAGATGCATTGTCCCGACCATGTCTTTCTATGAGCAGTAATTTTTCATGTATTGAAGACAATCGATTTTCCAAATCTTCTTTAAGATTGTTCCCTTCCTCAATGCGCGAACCATTTAAATTATCTACCGTTTTATACACCAAATCGATTACCCCTTCTTCCAGCTCTTTTTCAATAACCACCTCCTCCTCGAAAGAAATGATATCTTTAAAAAACAGCATATGCTCGAGTTTAATTTCATCTTCAAGTTTTGCTGACTTTTTGATTTGATCAAGGATGGACCGATAGAAATCCACCGTTTGTTTGTTTACAATAAGATTTTGATAAGCTGAGGAATTGGATTTACAATTTATAATACAATTTATTTTACCTCTCGATACTTTATTCCGGAGTAAATCTTTAATCGTATCTTCCATATCTTTCAAAAAGTTTGGAAGTTTGACGCTTACCTCCAAATATCGAGAGTTAAGCGACCTAAGCTCACAACTGATCTCGTGGTCATCAATTTTTTGATTTTGAGAAGCAAATCCTGTCATGCTTTTAATTTTGGACATTAATTCAATCCTATTTTCGTTACCTATTAAATAATAACTAAATTACTTGAGAATTAAAAGTCTTTAGAATTGTTGGAATGGTTTTTTAAAATTGGTGAACTACTGCAATCGTTTAAAAGAAAATTGCTCGATTCTTAAACTCATCTCAGCAACTAGTGTGGTGTACTTATAGATGTCACTTTGTAACTGATAAGTTTTTTCTTTGTATCCAAGCCTTCTTGCTAAAAAGTAAAATTGCTCGCTATCTGTACCAGGAACAGTTAGATCTTTAGCATTGCCACGAACTATCCTCAAGGATTCGATTAATTTTATTAAAAATATGTATGCCTCCCGCATTTCTTTGTGGTCTCCCTCTGAAATAATATTTTCGTTTTTCAATTGATTTAGCGCTTTCAGCGAATTGGTTTCCCTTAAATTGGGCTTTAAATGACCGTAAGTTACTTGTAACATTTGTATAAAGTATTCCAAATCTACTAAACCACCGGGACTGTATTTTGCATTTAGTGTTCCGCCAGCAACAAGCTGTCTAATTTGTCGTTCACGCATCGCCCGAACTTCCCTTATCTTTAATGGCGTCTGAGTGTAAACTAATGAATTACGCAAATTTACTAATTGTTCCTGAAATTTAATCTCGCCGTAAATTGGTCTTAGCTTGACCAAGGATTGTCTCTCATATTCCCAGGCCGGTCCCTCCGAAGAGAAATATTCACGCACCAAATCTAATGGAACTGCCAGATTACCTGCTTTTCCATAGGGACGCAATCTTAAATCAATCTCAAAAATTCCTTTTCGTTTGGGCTTAATATTATGAATTAGTTCTTGAACCAATCTATTAAAGAATGCTGAATTTGAGATTTGTTCTTCTTTTTGAGTAAATCCCTTACCTTCGTAGACAAATAAAAGCTCCAAATCAGAAGCAAAACCAATTTCCCTTCCTCCAAATTTTCCCATGGCGCAGACTGCAAATCGACAATTGGTTCCATTCTGAAGAATTGGATTTCCATATTCTCTTGTTAATCTTTTGAAAGATGAATTAATAACTGTTTCTATTACTGCTTCTGCAAGATCAGACAATTCCTCGGAGAAACGTGGGTAATCCTTTACTATTCCCTGAAGATATCTCATATCTATACGAAATATTTCTCTGTCTTTAAATGTATTTAATGCATCCTTTTTAAAATCATATGAATCAGATATTTTTAATTGATTATTTAATTCCCTTAAAAGCATCTTCTTTGATTTTCTTTTACGCAGTAAATTAATATTACTTAGTACCGGGAATAAGTTCTCGTATTGCATTCTCAAAAAATCATTCCATAAAAAATCACTATAGCCTAATAAATTTGCCAGCGCATTCAGTGCCTCCGGTGTATCGAGCGAAGCTAAGTTTTCTGACCAATCTTTTTTGGCAAACAATTGAGCAACTAACTGCCGGAAATTTAAGATGGCCAATTCCGGATTTGGAGAATTGGGCAAAAGATGTGTAAAGTGCTTCACTAATACTATAGTGGCTTTTAATTCTTTCCGCTTCTCTGGTTCAATTATTTTTTTCCCAAATAGATCAGTTACGAATAAAGTGTCATGTACCCTATTCCCTACCGAGGAAACTGTTACTCTTAAAATATTTATCCCAAAAATCAGAAGGGCATTGGTCATTTCATACAAAAATCCAATCGTATCTGGGGCATCTATACGCAGAATGGTATACTTACTTGAAGAAATATTATCAATCTCTATTTCAACAGGAAGTAAAATTTCTTTTATAAATGAAACTTGATCTAATGCAGTAGCTACCTTTTTCGCGAGTTCTCCTTGAACTTCATCTTGTTTATTTTGCCTTAACTTATTTAAGAATTGAACCAAATCTTCGCGATAGTTACTCCAGGTATTCTCTGATACTTGCCTCTTAACTGATCGAACAGTAAAAGTATCAACTATTTTGCGTTGAAATCTACCGGTTTCTTTCCTGCGAGTTTTTTCTTTCTTTTGCAGAAGAGAATCAACGACATCGCTATTTTTTTCACTCAATTCCGGTTCATAAGTAAAAATATGTCCTTCGATAATATCAAATCCATAACTAAATAATAAACCACAGATCACTGATAATTCGCCTACAAAATCAAATCCCACAATTGTAACTTTCCATTTATCTCTCTCTATGGATTGAGCTTCCATTTCAAGAATGTTATTGGCAGAAATGAAAGATGCCATTTTCGCATGTCTCATTATCTCACTCTGACTAAAAGTGCTTGAATAAGAAGGATCCAATCTGATGAGATGTTCCGAGCTGATCCGGTTCTTCAACCCCGGATCAGTTGTAGAATTTTGAATGGGTAACTTTTCCTCCTCTTTCAAATAAAAATTATAACATTCACGTACAGCCTTGCTATGTTGTTCAAAACGATTGATTAACTGGTGACCAAGGTCCTCTCCCTCAAAACCAAGTCGTCCCGCCAAATAGTCTAGTTGGCGTTCGTTATCCGGAAGAAGATGGGTTTGTTGATAATGCATAATCTGCAGATGGTGCTCAACAGATCTTAAGAATCTATACCCTTCTGAAAGCGTTCGGTAGTCTTTTTCAGGTAAAAGATCACCCATTGTGAGTCGTGCCAAAGCATCGAGTGTACTTCGACTGAGAATTTCGGGGTGTTTCTTGCCATTTATAAGCTGTAAATACTGGGTAATAAATTCTATATCACGAATTGATCCCTCACCGCTTTTTACCTCTCCCCATTTTCGACCTCTTCTCTTCAGATTAATCTCAATCTGTTGTTTCATATTTCGAACGGCATTTTGTAATTCATGGGATGATATCTCGAGAATTATTGGATTCACTCCATTCAGAAAATCCATTCCGAGTTGTTCGTCACCTCCCACCACCCTGGCCTTCAGAAGTGCCTGTTTTTCCCACAATCTGCCATTATTTTTTATATAGTTAATGTGCTCTTGTAAGTCAGGTACAAGTGCGCCGGAATCACCCCATGGTCGCAGACGCATATCAACCCTATATAAAAATCCTTCTTCAGTGGAACTAGTAAGTGCTTCGATTAATCTTTGTCCCAATCTCAAAAATTTTGGATTCTTATGTTTCGAAATAAATATCAGATCAATATCAGAACTATAGTTTAATTCCATTCCTCCTAATTTACCCAAAGCCAGGACCGTAAACTTATCGGTGGAGACACCAAGATACTGCGAGGCAATTGTTAAACAAAATTGAATCAAAGTATCGGCTAAATAGGATAATTGGACTGTCACTCCCTGTAAGTCCAGCAATCCCAATAAATCGCTTGCACCAATTCTCAGCAACTCCCATTTATGAAACCTGCGAAGAGCATCCAACCTTTGTGCCGGTTCTCTAAAATGCATTACTGCCGCTCTCGCTTCCGCCTTGAACTGATCGGGATTTTTGGGTTGAGCAAGCTGTCTACGGTTTAGAATTAGATCAAAATATTCCGGATATCGTAATAATATGGTAGTCAAAAACTGACTACCAGAAAAAATGGAATTGAGAATTTCCAAATTGCGCGGCTCACTAGACAATAATTTTAGTAACGTCGGGCGATCGATAGCATGATTTATAAAGTGTTCAAGGTTTATTATTGCTTTGTCAGGATTAGCACCAGATGAAAAAGCCAGTAATATACTCGCTAATGAACTCTTTATCGATTCGCCGATATCTGGAAGATTAACTAAACGCGAGCATGAACGCATTGCAGCATCTATATCTTCAAATCCAATTCGTTTGAGCATATCAGGAAACCTGGGATCATCAATATCATCCAGGGTTGACCAATCTGGCGAATTTTGTGGCAATAACAGCATGGGCAGTTAATCAGAGATTTTTAAATATTCGGTTATAAAAGATCTGTTACCTCTCAAAATTATTGTCAAAGAATTCATTTTAAAATAAGAAAGTATTTTTATTCTTCTTAACTCTCATAATTTGTTTTTATTAATTCCGGGGCACAAAACAAAAACCCGATGACTTGCTAAAATCATCGGGTACTAAAAGAGAAGAAAGAAAAAGGAAATTATATGTCGTAATAGAGAGCAAACTCATATGGGTGAGGTCGTAATCTTAAAGCATCAACTTCTTTTTGGCGTTTGTATTTTATCCAGGTCTCTATGACATCCTCGGTAAAAACGTCACCCTTGAACAGAAATTCGCAGTCATTTTCCAGGGCATTTAACGCTTCTGCCAGAGAACCGGGGGTGGAAGGCACTTCGGCCAATTCCTCCGGCTCTAAATCATAAATATCCTTGTCCAAAGGATCTCCAGGGTGAATTTTATTTGCTATTCCATCTATTCCGGCCATTAACATTGCGCTAAATGCAAGATAAGGATTGCAGCTCGGGTCCGGGCAGCGGAATTCAATTCTTCTTGATTTTGGTCCACTGGTATATACCGGGATACGGCATGCCGCACTTCTATTTCGTTGTGAATAAGCCAAATTTACTGGCGCTTCATAACCAGGCACTAACCGTTTAAATGAGTTAGTGGTGGGATTGGTCAGTGCAATTAGGGCCGGGGCATGTTTTAAGATACCTCCGATATAGTGTAATGCCATTTCACTCAAACCAGCATACCCGGAACCTGCAAATAGGGGTTCGTCGCCTTTCCATAAACTTTGGTGGCAGTGCATACCAGAACCATTGTCGTTAAATATTGGTTTAGGCATGAATGTAGCTGTTTTTCCATGTTTGCGGGCAGTGTTTTTTACAATATATTTGTACAATAGCAAATCGTCTGCGGATTTCACCAGCGGAGCATATTTTAGATCAATCTCTGCCTGCCCAGCGGTTGCAACTTCATGGTGATGACACTCTACTTCTAATCCGCAACTTTGCATTACCAGCAGCATTTCACTTCTGATATCATGAAATGCATCACCGGGAGGCACCGGAAAATATCCCTCTTTATACCGCGGTTTATATCCTAAATTTGGGTTCTCTTCCTTGCCCGAATTCCATCTACCTTCAATTGAATCGATGAAAAAATAACCGGAATGTTCATTTTGGTCAAATCGAATATCATCGAATACAAAAAATTCGGCTTCCGGACCAAAAAATGCAATATCCGCTATTCCGGTTGATTTTAGATAAACCTCAGCCTTTTGAGCTATATTTCTAGGACAACGCGAATATTTTTCTTTCGTAATCGGATCATAAACATCACAAATCATACTTAAGGTTGTTGGCTGCATAAAAGGATCTATCAAGGCGGTGCCTGGATCCGGTATCACTATCATATCACTTTCATGAATACTTTGCCATCCACGAATGCTAGAACCATCAAATCCAAATCCTTCTTCAAAAAGCTCTTCGGTCAGTTGTGAGATCGGTGTGGAAAAATGCTGCCATAGACCTGGAAAATCCATAAATTTCAAGTCTAAGATTTTCGCTTCATTATCTTTAGCAAATTTTATTACATCTGCAATTGATTTAGACATTTCAAAACTCCTCTTACAAAATTTATGATTGTGAATTAAAAATTAAGGAAAACAATCGGAAATTGATTTAGAAACTCAAGGACTATTCTCGCCTATTCAACAATTTTTTATTGATTTAAATTCCAATGTTTGAAAAGTAAATTTTATGTTCTTTTAACCGAATAATATCTCAGTCTATTGAATGACATCCGATAATTAGGAACATGATTGTGATATTTAGATCGTGAGAATGATTTTTTTCTGTAAGAACTCGCTAATAATACAAAACTAATCGAGGATTGTCCATATCAAAATCATAGTGCGCAATTTCGACCAAAAAATTTCTAATGTTTGAATGGTATTATTGTACATCTAATTTGTTAGTGATCATCTCTTCGAAATTTATTTGCAAGAAAACCATTTGTTATCTAAAAAATGAATTGACCGATAAAACGATAATTATTATCATTGGCAGTTATTATATTAGGCTCTATTTTTAATGCCGTAAATGCGAATATTGATTAATTACTATTAGTCCATCTGCTCAATAAGGAGAGCGATTATGTCTTATCTAGGTACTATCCGCGTTGTTCCTGAGTTGCCCGAAGAAATTAGACGTTTGGAAGAGTTGGCTTATAATCTTTACTTTTCCTGGACCCCGGAAGCACGCGAGCTATTCAGAACCATTGACAAGGAACTCTGGAGAGATACCAATCATAATCCGGTGAAATTCCTTCGTGAAATTCAACAAAAAAAATTAGAAAAATATGCAACTGACCCCCAATTTCTTTCCCTTTTTAAAAAAGTGATGGTTGAATACGACCAATATCTAGACTCAAAACACACCTGGTTTCAGAAAACCTACCCCGACGAAAAGAATAAAATTATTGCCTATTTTTCTGCGGAGTTTGGTTTCCATGAATCCATACCCATCTATGCGGGAGGATTGGGTGTATTAGCTGGTGATCATTTAAAGTCAGCAAGTGACCTCGGCGTACCTCTGATCGGTATTAGTTTGTTTTACCATCAGACCTACTTTTCTCAGCAAATTGATGCCCAAGGAAAACAAGTTGCCATATACGAAACCCAAATTCCTGACGAGCTACCAATGAAACCGGTACTGAATAAGGATGGTACTCCCGTTACTATTCAAGTTGAGGTAGCTGCTCAAATTGTAAAAGTAAGAATTTGGAAAGTAAACGTTGGTAGAATCGTAGCATATCTGCTCGATACAAATTTACCGGAAAACTCAACCGAAGGACGCAAAATTACGGCCCGGCTATATGGCGGGGATCAGGAAATGCGTATTTCACAGGAAATAGTTTTAGGTATGGGCGGTGTACGAGCACTAAAGTCCATGGGAATCTATCCGGATGCATGGCATATGAATGAAGGTCACTCTGTGTTTTTAGCATTAGAGAGAATAGGAGATCTCGTTAAAGAACAAAACCTAGATTTTGACGAGGCTCTTCAAGCAGTAAAAAATAATACTATCTTCACCACCCATACTCCTGTCCCGGCTGGAAATGATGCTTTTCCACTTCATATTAAAGATAAATATTTTCAACGATTCTGGCAGGAACTGGGAATCAAAAGACACGAATTTATGGAACTTGGTTCTCAAGTGCAGCCGGAAGGATATGAAATCTTCAATCTGACCATTTTATCATTGAAATTATCGCAGTTCCGAAATGGTGTCAGCAGAATGCACGGGGATGTTTCGAAAAAATTGTGGTGTGATGTATGGCATAACATTCCACGAGAAGAAATTCCTATTTCTTATATTACAAATGGTGTTCATGCCATGACATGGATTGTTTTCAAAACAAGAAAATTATTTGATGATTATCTTGGAGCGGACTGGAAGTATAATATTGACAATTCTGCTTACTGGAGAGGTGTTCTCGAAATTCCGGATGAAGTATTATGGAAAACAAAACTTGAAATTAAAGAAAAGATGTTGAGACACCTCAGAGAAAGACTAGCACTACAATATACCCGGAATAAGGTGGGTACTTTACAATTACGAAGACTGGAGAATATGCTTAATCCGAATATCTTGACAATTGGATTTGCCCGTAGATTTGCCACTTATAAACGTGGAACTTTGATTTTCAGAGATTTAGCGCGCCTTAAGAGAATGCTGACAAATCCCGACAAGCCCGTTCAGATCGTTTTTGCCGGAAAGGCACATCCTCGAGATGAGGGTGGTCAGGCGTTGATTTCACATATCTATCAACTTTCTCAAAGTGATGAATTGAGAGGCAGAGTCTTTTTCGTGGAAGGATACGATCTACATCTAGCCCGCGATCTAATTTCAGGAATGGATCTCTGGTTAAATAATCCCCGCCGGCCACAAGAAGCCTCCGGTACCAGTGGGCAAAAGGTTACCATGAATTTCGGCATAAACTTTTCCGTGTTGGATGGATGGTGGTGTGAAGGCTATAATGGAAAAAATGGATGGGCGTTCGGCGATCGGGAAGATTACCGGGATTTAGAGGAACTGGATACCTGGGATAGCGATGCCATTTACGATATTCTAGAAAATGACATCATTCCCTTATATTACGATAAACGTAAAGAGGATATTCCTCATGAATGGATCCAGGTGATGAAACATTCGTTGGTTTCCAATCTTCCTGTATTTAACACCCATAGAATGGTAAAGAATTACGCGGAACGATTTTATATATCATCTATCCAGAATTCAAAAATGTTCTCCGAGAATAAATTTAAGAAAACTAGAGAGTTTGCTCAGTGGTTAAAGAAAATTGAAGAACAATGGCCTTCTTTATATATCAGAGTGGATTCCCAAGATCCGCAAAATAATAACTATGTGCTGAAGTACAAGGAACCGCTTCAAGTAAAAGCTGAGGCCTATTTAAACAATCTATCACCAAGTGAAGTTAAAGTACAAGTATATATTGTGCGCGAAAACAAAGACCCACTGAAGGACAAACAATTCGAAACTGTGGATATGAAGATGACGGAGGATTTGGGTGAAGGAAAGTATAATTATGAGGCGACTATCGCTCCTTCTGATAGCGGGAATTACAAATTTACCTTGCGAATGTTACCCAATCATACATATTGTACAAATTCGGTTGAACTTGGATTAATCCGATGGTTGAACGATAGGCTTTGATTCCTCGTTAATCAACATTATTCTAAATTTAGCCGGTTGTTTTCATTGATCACTAAATGAGGACATTCAATCCATGGGCAAGGTATTTTTACAGCTTAAAACACATCTTTGCTTTATAGAACGATTAACGATCGTTGTTTGCATTTCCTACTGTGCAATTGCCATTAGTTTCCGTAATTATTTTTCCAACTGGATGACCCTTGTCCAGATTGATCTAATCCTAATCACATTTATAATTATCTTTGCTTATCCGGCTAATTTTCAAAAACTAAAATCCATTAAAATTACTCGCCTGATTTATTTTGTTTTCATTATATATGCGCTATATTTGCAGGCGAATTTGTTCATAACGGCTTTCCGCGAGCATCCAATTGATGAAACACTAATAGCCATTGATAAGTTTATGTTCAGAACCAATCCTACTGATGCGGTTGAATTTCTAGTAACTCCCTGGTTAACAGAGTACCTCCAGATTACATACTCATTATTTTACTTTATTCCCATAACACATCTCGTTGAGCTTATAATTTGGTCGGATTACAGGGTAGCATATAAATTTACGTCTGCAATTGTTATTGGATATTATATTTTATTTGTCCTGTACTTCACGTTTCCGGCAATAGGACCAAGGCATACCTTACATGACATTTCAAGCGTCGATAAAGAAAGACCCGGAATTTGGCTGGCGCTACCTTTTCGTCATGCAGTGGATAACTCCGATTCTATTTTGACGGTTGATGAGCCGTATAAGTCACGTCCAAATCGGGACTGCATGCCCAGCGGACATACAATTTTTACCTTGATCGCAATTATCTCCGCATTTTATCTGCAAACCAAATTTCGCTGGTTTCTGCTTGTGTGGGGTTCCAGCGCTATTTTTGCTACGATTTACCTGCGTTATCACTATGTTATTGATTTGATTTTCGGGGCATTTATCGGCCTAATTATTGCCGGTTTTCTGTTAAACGCTTATCGGGAAAAATTCTATTTTCAGGAGGTGTATCAAAGGATTACCGCACTGGCATCTATCAGATTCGAGAATTCGCGCAAATGATTTTAGTACTGCTAAAAGTAAATTCCATACCATACGCTACCACCGGGAGTTAATCTGACGGCCGGCAGTGGCAGTCTGACAAAATTAAGTTCATCCTTTATAAACTTTAGAAGCTTGCTATCACCAGTGGGAATTTTAGTGATATCAAAGTCGAGGCCAATATATACCTGACGTTGTCCTCCGAAGACCCCTTCCACACCCAGATTTTGTATGCTCTGCCCTACTGCCACTCCAAATGGTGACAACCATCCGGGATAACGTCGTTTCCATGTTTTTGGAATAACATCATAAATGTTGAAGGCCAGCCACCAAGTAAAGCCTTCATAGTCATCCAGTATACTTTTACTTACTGTGCTGTACAAACCTTTTTTATAGGCATCAGAAGGCCAAAAACTGAACTTGAAACGAATGCCTTTAAGTTGGTTTGGATAAAGCTGTTGTAATGCGGAATAGCCTGAACCGATTATATTAGCTGCTAAATCGATATAGCTGAATCCCCAGGCTTTGAAGAACCCATCGGTTATTTCTATCTGCAACATCCATATCATGCCAGTCAGCGAACCGTACCAAATAGACTTTTTTGCAGAAAACCCACTCCATCTGAAAAGCTTGGAGGCAAGATGGCTCATATAATAAGACTCTACAACGTGGCCGATTTTGTCCATCTGCTTGTATTCGCGAATATCCCTGCTCCACTCGTGAAAATGAAAACTGCTCGTCTCCGTCGTATATTGAAGTTCGGAGATTTTCTTAAACCCGATCGCATCGCCAATTGCAAATCCGACAAAAAATACCGCCAGTCGACCCGCTTTTAAGCGGTCGGATTTTCTCCAGATGGTTCCATCATCAAGGGAAGGTTCATATAATTCCTCAAGTTCTATAGTGGATTGAGCCGGTCCTCCAGCGACAGAAGTTTTTGGAGCGAGCGCCGTCATCACATCTGAAGAGTCCGGGAGGGCGCCGTAAAGCGGATGTGAAAGGAGAATTCCAATCCACACCCAAAAGAGTAAATACCTAAACTTGGCAGAGTATTTCATCAAGTTTCACAAAATCTGTTTATTCCTATTACTTTTAAAATATAACCTAATTATTACTTTGGCTCCGAAAACATAATGTCTCAATATGAGGGTAATCTGCGGTATAAAAGCAATATAGGTCACCCCAAACTTATTGAAGGGTGTCATACTCCGACTTCGTTCAGCATAACACCTGGTTACGGTTTTGGCTCATATTTTTTAAGCGAAGTACCAAATTATGAAAAATAATAAAGCGATTCCTGAATTCAGCAAATGATTTGATAAAGGATATTCATAAGTTAAGAAACTTAATATTTTGAATCGATACGAAATATCTCAATTCTTGTATATTCAGTGCAAATAATTAATTATTCAATTTAATAAAATCACTAAGTAATAATTTCTATCCCTATTCTTCAATCCCCAAAATATGATTGGAATTCGGATTTGGTGATTTCATATTCCATTTTCGAAATAAATTCATATTGAATTAGCCGCGTTAATATAACTTTTGAACGCCATCTTGAATCCCTGCTTGCCTTATCCGGTCTTAAATGCAGCGGTTTTGGAATTATAGCACATAATCTGATCATTTCAGAGATAGTCAGTTGCTCCGGTCTCTTATCAAAATAATATTCACTGGCACTAAGAATACCAAAAATTCCTCTTCCCAATTCAATATTATTTATATACAACTCCAGAATACGGCCTTTGGTAAGTTTTTTTTCCATCTCCCTGGCAATAATCATTTCCTCAATCTTTCTCAAAATGCTTTTTTGCGGTGAAAGGTATAGATTTTTTGCCAACTGCTGCGTGATGGTGCTGCCCCCTCTTGCCAGCCTACCCTTTTCCCAGTTTGTCCTGAATGATTCTTTAATTTCATAAAAATCAACTCCATCATGAACCCAAAATGATGCATCTTCTGCGACAATAATTGTTCGTTCTAGGATTTTTGGGATCGATCTTAATGAGATCCATTTTCTGCGGATTGTGTACGCACTTTTTTTTTCTTTTGATCTTTTTTTTCGATGCTCGATAAAAGCGGTGGTTTCGGGATTCTTCGTTTTTAGTTGGGAGATATCGGGAAGCGTGGCATATATAAAGATAACATAGCCAAAAAGAAAAATTAATCCCAAAATCAGGACAAATAATAAAATTTTGACGGTTTTAATAATCATAGAGGAAAAATATAACAATGGAATTCAATACATGGGAAGCTAATTGAGATGATTCTTAACTTTAATTCCTCTATCAGGATTCCTGAGATAATTCTATCAAAATTCCATTCATACTCTTTGGATGGATGAAGGCAATCAGTTTGCCTTCTGCACCTATCCGGGGTGTTTCATCGATAAGTCTAATTCCGCTGGATTTCATCTTCCGCAGAGTATCGTAAATATTTGCAACCTGGATGGAGATATGATGTAATCCCTCTCCCCTTTTGTGGAGGAATTTTGCAATGGGAGAATCGGCAGACGTTGGTTCCAGGAATTCCAGATTGGATTCTCCCACCCGGATACCTATCGCCTTTACCTTCTGATCTTCAACTATTTCTTCAAAATGCGGTTTGACGTCGAAAATATCATTGTACAACGATTTTACCTGTTCAACGGATTTTACGGCAATACCAATATGGTCAATTTTTTCGAGCATAAACGTTTAATCAACTTAAGCGATAGTTGGGAGATTCCCGGGTGATTACCACATCGTGAGGATGGCTTTCACGTAAACCAGCATTGGTAACCTTCACAAAACGGCTGTTTTCCTGAAGTTCTTTAATGGTGGTGCATCCGGTGTATCCCATAGCGGAGCGCAACCCGCCGACCATCTGAAAAATGGTATCGCTCAATGGTCCGCTGTAGGGCACCCGCCCTTCAATTCCTTCCGGCACAAATTTGCTTTTTTCCTTCACATCCTGCTGAAAATAGCGGTCTTTGCTCCCCTGGCTCATGGCTCCCAAAGAACCCATCCCGCGTACCTGTTTGTAACGCCTGCCGTCCAAAAGGATGGTCTCGCCGGGACTTTCTTCAGTTCCCGCAAATAGTCCGCCAATCATCACCGAATCAGCGCCGGCAGCTATCGCTTTTACGATATCTCCGGAATGGGTTATTCCGCCATCCGCAATCAGGGCAACACCGGTATCTTTTGTAGCTCTTGCCACCTCCATGATGGCTGTTATCTGCGGTACTCCAACCCCCGTAACAACCCTCGTCGTGCAAATCGAACCAGGACCAATGCCGACTTTTACAGCATCTACACCGGCATTTTTCAAATCCTTTGCAGCATCGTATGTGGCTATATTTCCCACAATCAGGTCGACGTTTGGAATATACTTTTTAAAAGATTCTGTAGTTTTCAGTACCAGTTCGGAATGTCCGTGAGCGGTATCTATGACCAGGACGTCAACGCCTCGTTCAATCAGGGACTTTGCACGTTCCAGTGCCGGTTCGCCCACACCAATCGCCGCACCGACCCGTAATCTGCCATATCTGTCCTTGCAGGCGTCGGGGTATTTTTCCTTCTTTTGAATGTCTTTTACGGTGATTAATCCGTTTAACTGCCGATTCTCATCAACAACCAGCAGTTTTTCTATTCTGTGCTTCTGTAAAATCACCTTTGCCTGTTCCAGTGTTGTGCCGACCGGCGCGGTAATCAAATTTTCGCTGGTCATTAAATTGCGGATAGGTTGGTTCAATTTTTCCTCGAAGCGCAGATCCCGGTTGGTAATAATACCCCTCAGCAATTTTCCTTCAACGATGGGAATTCCGGAAATTTTGTAACGCTTCATTACTTCCAGGGCTTTGGCGATAGGCTGGTCTTCGGACAGTGTAATGGGGTCGACAATCATGCCACTTTCGGAGCGCTTCACCCGGTCAATTTCAGCCGATTGTTCATCGACAGACATATTTTTATGAATGATGCCTATTCCCCCTTCGCGGGCAAGCGCAATGGCCAAATCAGACTCCGTTACGGTATCCATGGCAGCGGAGAGTATCGGGATATTCAAGGTGATATTTTTTGTAAGCTTAGTGGTCAGTTCGGTATCCCGCGGCAAAATTCCCGATTTTGCCGGCAATAGGGATACATCATCAAAGGTCAATCCCTCGTACTCGATCTTTTTCATAACAAATACCCCAAAATAAATTTTCGAAATTTAATACCACATATGTGATTGACAAAATGAATTTGAAATTAAACTTTTTGATGTCGCTGAATAATATATTTTTAAGTTGTAGCAGATTGTTCAAAACAGTTATGTAATGGACCTCTCCGAAATCCATACCTCTATAACAAGCGAATAAGGTTTTCGAAAGAAATCGACGAAAATAGTGATTTTGCCGATTTTCTTCACACTTTGTTTTTGTATTTACACCTTTTACCTCTTATTCAAAAACTCTGTAACGATCCTCTAATAACAATCGTAAGCTCCATTAGTTTAAATGGAAGTTGAACTTTTCAACGGATTACAGTATTTTTGAAAAACATTTGGAGGCCTAATTCAAATGAAAAAAAGATCAAAAAAATGGCTGGTGGTAACATTTCTGCTTCTGGTGGTGATAGTGGTCGGTTTTGTTTCCCTCTCCGGCGATTCATCCGAAAAAGAAAATGGACGCAAAACGGTTGAAGTGAAACGGCAGAATATCGTCGACAAGGCTCTGGCGGTAGGTTCCATTGAGCCGGTAAATGAAATCGAGGTAAAGGCGAAAGTCTCCGGAGTGGTGGGAAAACTTTTTGCCGATGTTGGTGATTTTGTAAAATCCGGCGCACCATTGCTGGAGGTGAAACCGGATCCCACCCCTCTGGAGTTGGCGCAGGCCAAACGGGATGTGGAAATGGCCGCCATTGAACTGGAAACCCTGGCGAAGGAATTAGAGCGCAACAAACAACTCAAGGCCAGAGGACTTATCTCTGACCATCAGTTCGAGGCCTTAACCCAGAAGTATGAGGAGGCAAAATTACGCCATCAGATTTCAAAAGAACAGCTCGATCTACTGGAGAAGGGCAAAATTAAAATTGCCAATACCAATATCGAAACCGTTGTGAAGGCGCCCCTCACCGGTTTTATTTTGGAGAAAAATGTCAACCTTGGGGACCCGGTTGTCCCGCTAACCTCTTATCAGCCGGGAACTGCTTTGATGCGCATGGCGGATATGGAAGACCTCATTTTTAAAGGCACGGTTGATGAAATCGATGTGGGAAAAATAAAAGAAGGAATGACCTGCGAGCTTCAAGTAGGCGCTTTGCCGGGAGAGACCATCACTGGTCATGTTACCCTCATTTCATTGAAAGCCAAAAAGGAGGATAACACCACTGTTTTCCCGGTAGAAATTAAGATAGATGAGACCAATAATACCGTGCTTCGGGCCGGCTATTCGGCAAACGCTCATATTATCATTGCCAGAAGAGACAGTGTGCTGGCGATACCGGAACGGGTGGTTACCTTTCGCAATGATTCGGCCTTTGTGAGAATTCCTGTCGGCGAAAAGGATTCTGAGGAGCGCCATATTAAAACCGGTCTGAGCGATGCGATCTTGATCGAAGTGATTGAAGGACTTAAAGAGGGTGAAGCGGTGCTGGAGAAGGAGATAAAGGAGATTACTTAATGACTGAAGAGGTCGTTCTGAGCGAAGCGAGAAATCTGTTAGATGAGTACGCCAGGGGCAAGACAGAGTCTTCGATAGTTTGAGTCCCTCAGAATGATAGCACGGCGAGGAAGGTTTTTGATGTCACCCTGAACTTGTTTCTCCTTCCGAAGGAATGCCCTCGGCAGAAGGAGTCCTTTGTACAGGGTCTAAATGCATGCTGAAACGAGTTCAGCATGACGCCCTTATTAATTGCGATTTTAACCGGGCAAGGGAATGAAAAAACTTTATGACGACATAAGAGAAATTTTCTTCTATCTGCGCGAATACAAAGCCAGAACCGCTATGACTATGTTTGGCATCATTTGGGGAACGTTAACGGTCATTTTGCTGCTTGCTTTTGGTGTGGGTGTTCAAAAACAGATGAGCAAAAATATGCATGGTATGGGAGAAGCTATTGCCATCGTGTGGCCCGGGCGCACAAGCATCCCATACCAGGGTTACGGGCGGGATCGGAGCATCCGGTTGAATGAAGACGATATTGAATACATTCGAGGCGAGGTTCAAGATATTCAAAGAATAAGCCCGGAATTCATAAAGTGGGGATCGGTTGTCAGGTTGGGCGATAAAATCAATCGCCCCAATGTTACCGGAATCATTCCTGAATACGGCCCCATGCGCAACATCTGGCCGGAACCGGGCGGCCGCTGGTTAAACGATCTGGATATTGAGAAAAAACGCAGAGTGGTTTTTCTTGGAAACCGGCTTCGGGATTTCCTGTTTGGAGAAAATGCGAACGCAATCGGGAAATACGTTTATATCGATGAAATTCCCTTTTTAGTTGTCGGTGTTCTGAGGAAGAAAACTCAGCCTTCATCCTATAGTCAAAGAGACCGGGATCGCGCCTTTATTCCAATGACCACCCATAAATCCATTTTTGGTCACAGGTATGTCAACAATTTTGTTTATCAGATCCGTGATCCACGTTTGTTATCATCAGTACAGGATCAACTTTATACCGCTTTGGCTAAAAAATTTACATTTGATCCCAAAGACACCGAAACGTTAGGTATTTGGGATACTTCGGAAATGGATATGTTTATTTTTTACTTTACGTTAGGGTTTAACATATTTATGGGGATAATCGGCGTCATTACACTCATTGTGGGTGGCATCGGTTTAGCCAATATCATGTATGTGGTTGTGCAGGAGCGAACCAAAGAAATCGGTATTCGCCGTTCGGTTGGCGCAAAAAGAAGGCATATTTTAGGTCAATTCCTGCTTGAAGCCTTTATGGTGATTGGTATAGGGGCGCTGATCGGTTTTGCGCTGGCAGTGGGAATTATTCAATTAGTCTCCGCGATTCCAAGTGAGGGCTTCAAAGAGGCAGTCGGAACACCGGAACTCAATTTGAATGTAGCGATAATCACCATTCTCATTTTGAGCACTATTGGATTTCTGGCCGGTTATTTTCCGGCCCGGAAAGCTTCCAGACTGGAAGTGGTGGATTGTCTCAGGTATTAAACAGATTGATTTCGCAGTAGAAGCCGCTCGGTAGTTGTATCTTCATCCTGAGCATAGTCCAGGGATGAAGAATTTGGAAAAACAAAACAATTGTTGTTAGATGCGTTTATACAAACCTATTATAAAACATACTCTGCTTTAAAGAGGTTGACATGAACTTCTTGATGCTTCTACGGGAATTTCTTCAGGACATCAATACCCAGAAGACCCGCGCCTTTCTTACCACCATTGCCATCTCATGGGGAATTATCGCGGTCACATTATTAATGGCATTCGGCGAAGGATTATCTTTTCGGATGCGGGAGGGATTATTAAATGCCGGGGATATGATTATCCGGGTATATAACGGGCAAACCACAAAAAAATGGGAGGGCTTGCCGGTTGGCAGACGCATCAGATTAAAAGAAGAGGATTGTCAGGTTGTTGAAAAAAATATTCCACAGGTAGATGTGGCAGTGCCCGGTTTAGGTAGATATACGCGACTGAAGGTTGGGGATAAAATTTCTTCAACCCACATGGAGGGAGTCTATCCGGACTTTGAATTTTTGAGACGAACATTCCACGCAAAAGGCGGACGGTTTTTAAACGGCAAAGATTTGCAGGAACGAAGAAGGGTGGTTTTCCTCGGTGGTGAGATAGCTAAAGAACTTTTTGGGCGCCCGGACCCGATTGGTGAACAAGTTGATATTGACGGAACGCCCTTTACAGTGGTTGGAACCATGCCTAAAAAGTTACAGACCGCCATGAACAATGGTCCTGATGATCGCCGGGCGATTATTCCATTTACGACTTTTCAAAGCATTTATGGTGATAAATATCTGGATGAAATGATTGTCAAACCCTCCCGCGTTCAGGATGGAATGTATGTGGAACAGGAAATTCGCCGGGTATTGGGGAAAAAGTACCAGTTCGATCCCACTGATGAACGGGCAGTTCCCATGTGGAATTTTATTGAGAGTGAACGGGAAGGGGCAAAAATATTCAAGGGGATCAACATCTTTCTTGCCGTCATCGGTTCAATGACGCTTATCATTGCCGGGGTTGGTGTGGCAAATATCATGTTTGTTGTCGCAAAAGAGCGCACCCGTGAAATCGGCATCAAACGTGCCGTAGGAGCAAAGAAAAGTCATATTATTTTTCAATTTATCTTCGAATCATTGTTGATTGCCTTCAGTGGCGGTTTTCTCGGATTTCTGGTCTCAGTTGGTATTATAAAGTTCATGTGGATGATACCGGTTCAGGAAGGCGCAATGCAGTTCTTAGGGCGCCCGTTGTTATCCACTTCGGTAATTATAGTATCAATAGCCCTCTTGGCTTTGATTGGTTTGTTAGCAGGTGTCTTCCCGGCGCGTAAAGCCGCTAACGTCAATCCGGTGGAAGCGCTGAGGTACGAGTAATTCAGCATGCTACAATTTTCCTTCCCCTTCTTTTCTACTTGTATGAATGATGAAATACATAGATCGATTTGGAGTGCTGGCATGTTCAATTGTTTAGATTTATAAATTCATTAATAGGATAGACTTGCGAAGTTTCTTAAACAAATCTATCGCACATTTAACCAGTTTCCCACTATCTAAATCAATCAGTGATTGCACCGATCCAGGCCAACCTTTTTAATGTACATTGTCTATCCAATAGGGAAATATTTTTAAACTCTCTACTTGGGAGTCTAATTATACAACCTGGTTATCTTCCGGCCAGCTTATCTCTGGCTTTCCACTCCAAATCCAGGAAATAAAATCAACAAGCAAAGGTTCTCCATCGAGCTCACGAATCACTTTGTTTACCTGGCCTCTATGGTAAGTGCTATGCGATATGACTTGAATCATGGTTTGTACAACCGTAACTGGTGATGGTGACCTTCCAATCAATTCTTTGACACGATCTGCCCAGGGTATATTAACCAACTCTTCCAAAGAGGATTCATCTAGATCATCCATAAAGTCACTTTGATTTTTATGATACTCGTGTCCCCATCTGGAAAGATCTGTGATTTTCTCAAAATCGGTCAATTTTGGTATATCCGCAGGTAGATTTTGCCAGATCCGGAAATAAACGTGCTGGACAGCATGGATATGGTAAAGTAGCTCCTTAAATCGCGGTTCATTCTTTGAATGAGACAACTTTAAAACCGATTTCCAAACCAAAGCATCCGCCCAATACATATGTTGAAAGAGTTCCCGAAGAAAAGTTAGCATTTATGAAACTCCCAGTTTGTGGATATAGAAAAATTCTTGATATTCTTTATACTTAACACGTAATGATCTCAGAATAACATTCTTAGTTTCAGGATATTTCTATTTCTCAATGCCAAGACAAATCTCTTCACATGGAAAAGCTGCATTGTACATCGGATATGCGGAATAGGCATGGCCGGTATTTCTGAGGAAAATTTGCTTCATCACCTACTCCGTATTAATGATTTTGTTGCAAAATAAGGATTCGGTACTAACCCAATCCTTGCGGATTATTAAGAATTTTCATGTTTTTCAACATCTATTTCAAGTTTTAGCGCAGAGAGTGACATATTTACATCCACAATAAAAACAATCAGGCCGAGGATCAAAGTGATCATGCAGGTTACAAATAAAACGATGATCAATAATGTTGCTTCAAGATCTAGGAGCGCCACTAAAAATAGCGCAATGACCAGGAAGGCCGCCAGTAATAAGCTTGTGGATGCAAACGCGATGGCCAAACGTAGTAAGCGAGCTCTGCGAGTCAATATTTCAAGTTGATCCTGAAACCGGATACTTTCACCGCCTGAACCTCTTCGGATAGATTCTGCCAGACTTCTGGCGCGATCAATTACACGGCCGTAACGGTTGGTCATAGACAATAATATTAAACCGGCGCCCGAAATCACTATCACCGGGCCAATCGAAAGCTGGAGCACGGGAACTATCTGCTCTAATGACATCGATACCTTCTTCTAAATTAGAATGTTATCATCTACGTTGATGCATTAATGAATAATAGAATATCTTTTATAGGAAATTCTCCTGGACAATTTTCCTATTCAGATAACTATCCGCCGTATATTGTCGGGTCTTTTATTTTCGTGTCTCCAAACCATTGTTTTAGCTGTCGCCATAGGATTTGATCCTCCGCAATGATTTGCGCTCTAAGTGGCAAGGAATTTAAGAAAACGCGTCCGTACAATTTAGTAATGACTCGGGTATCCAGAATAATGATAGCACCAAAGTCGGATTTCGAGCGAATGAGTCTTCCAAATCCCTGCCTGAACCGGATCACTGCTTCCGGTATGGTAAAATCCATAAACGGATTCCCACCCTGTTTTTGAATGAGTTCTGCTTTTGCCTGAATGATCGGTTCTGAAGGCACATCAAAGGGTAATTTTGTTAATAAGAGAATTTCCAGAGCTTTGCCCGGTACATCAACCCCCTCCCAGAAACTATCCGTGCCAAATAAAAACGATTTTTCTATATTTTTGAATTGATTGATAATCGTATGCCGTCCGCCATCTATTCCCTGGCCAAACACCGGGATATCTTCGGACATAAACGACGGCTTTAAAGCGTTGTATACGTTATTCAGCATCGAATAAGAAGTAAATAATGCCAGCGTTCCCCGAGGAGATTCGTTAATTAATTTTTCAAAGAAATTCTTTATTTGAGGAAGATATTGCGGATGTTTGGGATCTACCAAAAAAGATGGGATCATCAACAAAACCTGCTCATCATAGTTGAAAGGCGATTCCAGTAGCAGATTTTCTACTCTTTCCGGTTCTACGTAATTAATCCCCACCCTTTTATTAAAATAATCAAAATTTTTATCGACCGCTATTGTCGCGGATGTAAAGACAGCCGTACGCAGTTGGGAGTAAAGCCTTTCATTTAAGATCCCGGCAATATCCAGCGGAGCGGTGTATAATCGACTGTCATCGCTGTCCAATTTTGAAGGTAGTTCAAACCAATAGACAAAATTATCCCATTCCGCCTCTATTAAAAACTGGAGATTATTCACAAGCATTTCCACTTGCATAAATTGGGCATTTAGTTCCTGGTATAATTGTTTCTGGTACTCGAAGCTGTCTTCCGGCAGATCTTTAAAATATTCGATGAGGTCATTTAATTCACTTTGCAGTTTTAGCAAGCCACCAATAACACTTTGGCAATTGGAATGCAAAGATTCAAATAAGCTATCTTCCTTTTTATACCTGTGCTTAACCGAATATGAGATATCTTTTCCAGGCTGTAACTCCCTTAAATGGGTGGTCAATTCTCTGAAAAATTCCTGTACCGTACGCCAGCCCCCTGGTATTTTATCAATCATGGTGCTAATCATTGACAACAATGCTTTTTTATGAGACTCCCGGATAGAGCTAAATTGAATTCGCCGTCTCAGTTGAATCAAAATGCCGGTTTCAAATTTATCCTGTAGATAGAGCTTGTTATAGAAATCCCGGAATTGCCAAATGGAGGTTTCAATACCCAGATACTCAGTGGCGGTCTTTTCGATATTATGGGCTTCATCAAAAATGACATTGACGTAGTCCGAAAGAACCGCATTTTCGGCTGCCAGGTCGGAGAATAACAACGAATGATTAACGAGAACGAGATGAGCGTTGCGGGCATTATTACGAGCCTTCACTAAAAAGCATTTATCATAAAATTTGCAGGATCTGCCGGGACAATAATTATTTTCAGCGATCAGCTTTGTCCAAAGCCCCATATTCCTCTCTGCATGAAAAGCATTATTCTCTGCAATATCGCCTGTTTTGGTTTGTTGCGTCCAAAAATACAGAGGTAGAATTCTGGTTCTTTCCTTTTCACTCAAACGAAATTTCATATCATTCAGAACGGTCACCCATTTGTCCAGGCAAAGATAATTGCCCTTTCCTTTTAACAATACCGCTTTAAATCGATCCATCATCACACCGTGAAGTATAGGGATATCTTTGAAAAATAATTGTTCTTGTAGATTTTTCGTGTTGGTGCTGATGATGATACGTCCATTGGGACCATAATTTTTCGTCGCCCATTTGATGGCAGGAACCAAATAAGCCATAGATTTACCGGTGCCGGTGCCTGCTTCGACAACCAAAAACTTTGATGCATTAAATGCCTGCGCCACAGCATAGGCCATTTTCACCTGTGGTTTGCGAATTTCGAATGAAGCAAATTCCTGAGATAATTCCCCTGCATCATCGAAAAAGTCAGCAATCGTTTGTTCGTCAATAGGTTCCGTTTCCATTCGACCGTGTTCCGGCGTCTCACCTTCTCCAATGATATTGTAGAAGTTCGCGTTTATGGTAAAACTTTCTCTGTCAATCCCCTCAAATCTTTGGTTAAAGGCCTTTCCACTTGCTTGCAGAATTGCCAAGTTTTCGAAAAATGCCTGAATGGGATCTTCGGTCGGCTCTAATATTTGAAGAATTTTTTGAATATCTGCCAGTTTAGTTTTTAAAGCAATTTCTAATAATTCAAGAAAGATATCCCCTGTGGCCCGCGCATCCGATAGAGCACGATGCTGCTCCCCTGTGTTTATTTGAAAGTATTTTTTCAAGTTTGACAAACTTGTAGAAGGAAGAAAAAATAAAAATATTCGGGCTAATAAAAGCGTATCAATCTTAGGATTATTAAAATAATGATATACCAGTTGTTGATAATCCCAATTTATGAAATTGTTATTGGCTTTTCTTGCATGATATTCCAAAAAAGGTAAATCAAAGTTAATATTGTGCGCAACAATTGGCTTTTCCCCAATAAACTTTTGAATTCCTCCCAGGACCTCATGGAACGATTTTTCCTTTTCGACATCTTTATCAGAAATACCGGTAATACGGGTAATATGAGTTGGAATCTTTTTTGTTGGTTTTATTAAAAAATTCAGATCTGCAACTGGCTGGCCATTCTTGTATGTGACCGCACCAAATTCAATAATATCTTCTCGTAAGAAATCCAAGCCGGTTGTCTCCAAGTCAAGCGAAACAAATTCATCTAACCTTAATTTTTTGAAAATGCTCGCTGTCTGCAAATTGGTCATCTAACTTTCACTCTTCAGAAGTTTAATTTTGCGTTTATTTTGAATCCGAAACGGTGTAAAATAATACTGGATTATATAATGGTAATCAATTTAATTTTTTTGAAGTCAATATTTAAATCCTTAATATATTTAGGATTTTATCTTAAAAAGTATTTACTCAATTCTTTCTCTATGATTAATAATGTCATTAAATTACACAATTGAATAACATAACATATCAAATGAGTCAATCACATCTAAAAATTCTTCAGCTCGTATCGGTACGCTGGTGGAACGCAAGCGCATATTACGCAATTAGTTTATCTGAAGCACTGAAGCAAACCGGTACTGCAAATATTGTTGCCGGAAGGGAAAATAGTCCCCCCCTCCGGATGGCACAAAGAAAATCACTGGATACCTATACACAAATAAATTTAGAGACTTTCAGTCCTTTTAAAACTTTGCAGAATAGCAAAAGACTAAAAAGCATTTTAAACGACCAGCAAATTGATCTTATAAACGCACACCGTCCTGAAGACCATAGTTACGGTGCTTTTTCAATCGGAAGAAAAAGGCCTATACCTCTCATTAGAACAATCAGTGATGTTCGGGCTCCCAAAAATCATATTTTAAACAAATGGTTGCACAAGAGTAGAACAGACTATTTTATCTTTAGCTGTAAGGCAAGCTTAGACAGATATCAAAAAGTATGGCCAATATTTGAGAGCCGCAGTAAGGTTGTTTTAAATGCAATCGACACAGACTATTTTCAACCTCAAAATAGTAAAGCAAATCTCAGAAAACAATTTGGAATACTAGAAGATGAGTTGGTTATCGGGATCATTGCCCGTTTGTCACCGGTAAAGGATCACGAAACTTATATCAAAGCAGCTTCGATTGCGACAGAGAAATGTCCAAATTTGAGGTTCCTTATTAGCGGAGAGGAATCACAAATCACTCACTCAGACCTGAAAAAAAAGGCACAGGAAGCCGGCGTGGCGGATAAAATGATTTTTCTACATCGCAGTACCAATTATGAAATACGAGACCTGATAGATTGTCTGGATATCGGTGTCGTGGCATCAATGGGCTCAGAGGTAATTTGTCGTATTTCTCTTGAATATATGGCAATGGAAAAACCACAAGTTGTAACGAATATTAATGTTCTACCGGAAATTGTCAAGGATGATCAAAACGGATATGTTGTTCCCGCCAGGAATCCTGCCGGCATAGCAGAAAAATTGGTCAATTTAGCCAACAATAAAGAATTGAGAAAAAATATGGGGGCCAACGCGCGCAAGATTGCAGAATCAAAATACAGTTTTCCGGTTTTTGCTCGAGATACGCTTTCAATATATCGGGAGGTACTTGAAAAAAAGGTACGGTTATTCAGGCTTGACGGTTCTTAATCCATATCTTTAGATTTCCATCTTTTTATTTCTTCAATTTTGAGGATTGAAGTTTATCTAACAATTTTATTAGATAACATTTTAATGATTCATAGCTGGCATCATCATTTTCCCAAATTAATGAAAAATGACTTTTCTCATCGCGGTAACCGTATCGGTTTAAATTCGTGCGCAAAAATATGCCCAGAGTTGATAATCCCAATGCCGCAGCCAGATGCATCGGTCCCGTATCTCCGGAAATAAACATCTGATATCGGGAAAAGAATTTGGCTGTTTCAACAAGATTCTTGTCCCAAATCAACGTCTTTGATACAATTTTGGGAGAGTAGAGTGCGAGTTGATCGGCATCGGAAACTGATGTGGCAATCTTCACAGATATACGCCTCTCATCAATAATATTTAAAATGAAATCGAGCACCTTGGGGGGAATATTTTTATCGCCTCCCTGCCCTGCTCCCAACCACAACAAAACATCTTCGTTTTTTACATCGTTTCCCTTTTGCTCATTTTTAACTTCATTCCGAAAGGCCATAAGTCCCCCCAATTTAAATTTTGAATCCGGGTCGAATATTTTCCACAAATCCATCATTGCTGCAGCATAATGCTTTTCTTCCGTGACTTTAACGGCGATATCATAAAATCTATTACTATTTTTCCATTCAAATCCAACTAAACACTTTCCATTACATAATCTCCCAAATAATGCCTGAGAGAGTGAAAAATTATCATAATTATGTGAGGTAATAATAACATCGTACTGAGCTTGTCGAAGATTCCGCACCATCTTTACCAGTCTCCATGGTCTTTTAAAAAATAGCGGTTGATCATATGGCAATATATTTGATAAAACATCTTTTTTTGCAGCCATAAAAAGTTCTGCTACCGGTTTATGGATAAGCAGGTCAATTCTGGAGTGAGCTAAAGAGCACCGCAACGAGTTTAATAATGGTAATAATAAGATACCGTTTCCGATTCTTTCGTCTAACCGGAAAACCAGCACTTTATTAATATTGTCTAAATTAGGGATGGTCTTTTTTTTATTCGACTCAAAAATTAGAAATATTTTTTCAATAATTTTTTTACCAGATTGCTCAATTTTTTTTACTGTTTTTTTTTGCATGTTAATTAAAGACTAAATTCTGAATATTGACACATCCGCATTAAAAATTAAATGCCCATCATTTTGACTGTTTTTTTCTATCTAATTTAAGCTGATAGACCTTTGCATATCTGACGAGCACATCAAACGCAGAAATGCTGGAAATACAAAATCCGTAGAAGCCGTCTAAAAATCCCAATTTTATAAAATAGCTTTGAATGAACTTAAATATAGGTTTTGTTAATAAATTGGTGAAAACAAGTTTCACGTTTTCTTGTACCAATTCCAGCGCCGCTTTTTCGGAATAAAAATCAACCCTCTGAATATGTTCCGAAATGGAATCGAAGGGGTAGTGCAATAAATTACCTTCTAGTTGCTTTGCATTCACCGGTGAATTAAATACAAGTGATTCGTGCACGATATCTTCACTCCACTTTGCTTCCAGACGGTTAAATATTCTGATCTTTGTGTCCGGATACCATCCACAATGATAAATCCATTTACCGCAATAATTTGTCAGTCGATTAAAGGAATATGAGTCTTTTGGATCAGATTTAATTTTTAAAATGGACTTTTTTAATTCACTTGAAAGCTCTTCATCCGCGTCAATCGAAAGGATGAAATCATTTTTAGCATTCAGATTACCAAAATTTTTAGCGCTCCCATAACCCTTCCAATCCGTTTCAAAAAGCTGTGCACCAAAATCTCGAACTATGTTCACTGTATCATCAGCGCTCCCTGAGTCAACAACCACAATTTCATCTGCTACTTCTTCAACGGAATTTAAGCATCGAAGAATATTTTTTTCTTCGTTTAGTGTGATAATTACAGCAGAAATCTGGCTCATAGTTCGCAGGCAAAAATTTGTATACCAAATATTGATAGATTCTTTGGTAAAATAGCATTCAAATTTATGAAAATTCTGGATCAAGAAAAAGTTTTAACTGAGATGCATTTCATTGTTTACAGTATTCTTTGGTTTTAATAATGGACATAATCTTTCGTAACTAAATTATTTAAAAATTGGATTATTGTATTTTGAATTTCAAATTTAGCTGATTATTAACTAAAGTTGTGCAAAAATTTCTTAATATAATTTTACTCAATATTCAACTTTTATCAATATTCGCAATCATGATTGGTCAGATCAGACGGATTTTACTTATACGAACGGATAGAATTGGAGACGTAATTTTAACTGCCCCCCTTGCAAACATTTTACATCAACATAATCCCAATATTCACATTTCTTTTCTTACAAGGCAATATACCTCTGAGTTAATAAAACAGCATCATTATATTGATGAGGTGATTTCTTATGATGACAAAAGATTTCATCAGGGGTTCAGAGGTATTCTAAACTTAAGTAATGAATTGAGGCAAAAAAATTTTGATGCCGCGATTCTTTTTTATCCCCGCTTCGAATTGGCTCTTTCGATTTTTCTTGCAAAAATCCCAGTTAGGATTGGTTCAGGATATCGAGGCTATTCCATTCTGCTAAATAGGCGAATTTATGAGCATCGGAAACATGGATTAAAACACGAACTTGAATATAACATCTCCTTATTGCGAGCTATCGGAATTATTCATGATGGACCCATTTCATTTGATTTTAAGCTCTCGCAAATCTTGCAGAACAAATGGCGAGAAATAACTTCTCGCTTAAAAATAAATTCTAATTATGCTATAATTCATCCCGGAAATGGAAGATCCGCTCCAAATTTATCTCGAAATCAATATCAGTTAATCATAGATAAAATTTTAAAAGAAACTAATATGGCTGTAATTTTAACCGGTACAACAGAAGAGCACGATTTTAACCAATCATTAATCCCAACTCATTTTTCAAATAAAGTTATGAATATTGCCGGAAATTTATCCCTGATAGAATTAATGGTTCTCATCCGAAAAGCACACTTGTTTATTTCAAGCAGCACCGGACCTCTTCACATTGCAAATGCATTTAACATCCCATTATTGGCTTTTTACTGTCCGGCTATTCCCTGTTCGCCGAAACGATGGGGACCTTACCACCAGCAGGAATGGGTACTAGTTCCCGATATCAAGCCATGCAATACATGCGAACTTTTAAAATGTTTCCATGGTAATTGTCTTGAAAAAATAACAAATTCAGAAATAGAGATACGGTTAACGGATCGACTTAATTCACTCAATCAATAACAGAGGGTTCCATACATAAGATCTGCGTTACTATTATTTTAATAGAATTTATGTTGAAAATGGATTTAAATCATTTCAATGAAGCGGGATGAAAAAAAATCAATTGAATTAGCAAAAGCATATCAACATTGCTGCGACATAGCAAAATCCCATTATGAAAACTTTCCAGTTGCTTCATTTCTGATGCCAAAAAAGATTCGAAAACATGTTTGCGCAATATATGCCTTTGCCAGACACGCAGATGATTTGTCAGACATTCATAAAGATAGAGCAGGATTACTTAAATGGCGCGAACAGTTATATGACCTGGAGAAGAATTTACCTTCAAATCAAATCTTTGTGGCGCTCAGAGACACCATTCAAAAGTTCGATATTCCGATTGAGTTATTAGACCATCTATTGGAAGCATTTATAATGGATCTGGAAAAAAACCGTTATGAAAATCTAAATGAATTATTTAAATATTGCCGATATTCAGCAAATCCCATTGGGCGTATGGTGTTGTTGTTGCACGGGTACCGGGATAAAGAAAGATTTGACTACTCGGATCAAATCTGTACAGCACTACAGCTCACTAATTTCTGGCAGGATGTTTCCAAAGATGTAAAAATCGATCGAATTTATGTTCCTGAAGACTATTTCATAGAATTTCAGGTCAAAGAGTCCCAAATTGAAAGAACAGAATTTGATGATAATTTCAAAAAAATGATATCAAACCTGCTGAATGAGACTTATATCATTTTCAGTAAAGGCCTGCCGCTGCTTGAAAAAGTTCAGGGAAGATTAAAATGGGAATTATTCTTTACAATGAAAGGTGGAATCGCTATTTTAGATAAAATTAAAAAAAACGATTATAACGTATTGGTTAGACGCCCAACACTCAGAAAATTTGATTGGCTAAAAATACTCCTAAGTCTTTTATTTGGAGGTGGAACAAAAATCCATGAGCACCGATAGAGAGATCCACCAAATTACGCTATCAAGCAAAAGTAATTTTTTATATTCATTCTTTCTATTGCCCAGGGAAAAAAGAGAGGCAATATATACCTTATATGCATTTTGTCGGCAGACTGATGATATAGCAGATAATCTGGATCCGGCTGATAAACGATTATCCCGGTTAAACAAATGGGAGAGAGAGTTAAAAATTTGCCTGACAAAAAGTGTAAAAAACTATTTTTATACACTGAAACAAGTTGCCGAAAGATTCAAAATCCCATTTGATCATTTTTTTGAGTTGATTGACGGCGTAAGAATGGATATTGCTAATCTTCGCTATAATTCATTTGATGATCTTAAGCTGTATTGTTATCGGGTTGCATCCACTGTTGGTCTGATGAGTATCCAAATTTTCGGCTACAAAGATCCGGCAATATTAGCTTATGCGGAAAACCTTGGAATCGCCCTGCAATTGACCAATATCATTAGAGATGTTGGTACGGATGCAAAATTGGGTCGTATTTATCTACCGCAGGAAGAATTAAGTCGGTTTGGAGTATCAGAGCCGGAAATTATGAGGAATTCTTATTCAGAAAATTTTTATAATCTGATGGATTTTCAGGCAAATAGAGCCCATGAATTTTACCAACGGGCGGATGAGTGTTTACCTTCCCACGAAATTCGAAATATGCTTGTCTCTGAAATCATGAAAAATATCTATTTGAAATTACTTCATAAGATTGAGGAAAATCATTTTCGGGTCCTTGACCATAAAATCCGCTTAAGCATGCCAAGAAAAATTTACATTACCGCTAAGACAGTTCTTGATATTAAATTTGCCTGATTATGAGGCCTGATGTCTTAATAATCGGTGGTGGAATAGCCGGAATTTCTTCAGCAATCTGGGCGATTGAAAAAGGTTTAAAACCACTTATTATTGAAAAGACCGACTATTTGGGTGGTCGTGCCGCTACATTACAGGCCAAGGATGTTAGTAGCAAGGTAGATATTGGCCAGCATTTACTATCTGCGAGTTATCATGAAACAAAAGAACTTTTGAGAAAAATAGGAACTGAGAGTAAGATTTATTTTCAAAAAAAGCTACAAATAAATTTAAAATTGAGTTATAGAAATAATTTTCACTTTAAATGTTGGTCGCTTCCAAATCCCGCACACTTTTTTGTTCCTTTATTTTTGAACCCAATTCTCTCGTTAAAGGATAAACGGGCGCTTTTGCGATGTGCAAATTTCCTAAGAAAAGCTAATTTAAATGATTTAAAACTTATTACAGTTACAGAATTACTTCAAGAAATGGGAAGCACGACTCTTTTAAACACTCTGATTTGGGAACCTCTAACAGTCGCTACATTAAATACACCTGTAAATAAAGCAAGTGCATATCTCTTATTTCAAGTACTTAGCAAAGCTTTTTTGGCTTCAGTAGAAGGATCCGGATTGGGGATTCCTTTGGATTTCCTTGAAGAAATTTTTGGAAATCCTGCCAAAGAATATATAACAAAAAATGGTGGATTGATTCGCTTTCGCACATCAGTGAAAAAAGTGACCAATGAAAATAACAATGTAAAAGGAGTGATTACTTCAAGTGACAAATTCATTAATGCCCATTATATTATCATGGCACTTCCCCCAAATTCCTTATCCAGAATTCTGAAAGATTCAAGGATTCAATTAAATTATTCCTTCCAAAAATCGGCACAGCTTGAATATTCACCGATTATAACTATAAATCTGTGGTTTCAAAATCCCATTAGTGAATATCTTCCACTTGCCTTTATAAATTCACCTCTCCAATGGCTTTTCCATTTCCCGCATCGATATGATGAAAAAAAAATGTTTGCCTATACAGTTGTGGTGAGTGCATCAGAGAAGGAAATTCAGATTGAAAACAAAGAGTTAATTAAATTAATTAGAAATGAATTTATGCGGTTTTTCAGGCTGGATTTATACTCGGATTTAAAGCTCATTAAATACAAAATTTTGAAGGTCCGGTCAGCAACAATTCTTCAATCACCTGAGCTATTGGATAAAAGATTGCCTGGAAAAACTCAATTTCGAAATTTATACCTCGCCGGAGATTGGATTGAATCCGAGTTTCCCGCAACCATTGAAAGCGCTGCTTTAAGTGGAAAATTAGCGATCGAGACAATTCATACAAGTATTAATGCGCATCAAACTCAGAAATATTGAATATAGTACTCATAAACATGAAGCTCGATTGAGAAGAAAAAAAATTGAATTCGGCAGGTTCAATTCTTTCAGAGGATCGCCTGACATATTTTCTGCGGTCCAGCAGTGTGCAATACCGGGGATCAGCAAAAACGAGGCGGAGAATTTTTTCATCCCGGCTTAAATTTATATCAATCCCATTTCTAAGATAATCATCATATCTTCTTCCTACTAGATTTCGTTTTTCCATCTAAGAATCCCATTTGGATTTTGGCCATTTTTCAATACAATACTCAAAGTTTAAATCAATATTCGACTATGACAAAATATTTAGTTAATTTTAACTTTTTATCTATACTTGTTGTCTTAATTTTTGGATACCAGAGTTAAAAAGATTCAGAGGAAAGAAAATGGCAAAAGAACTGACATATTTAAATGGACAAATAGATGCACTATTCCCCTCTTTAAAAAAATTCCGCGAGGATCTTCATAAATATCCCGAGCTTGGTTGGAATGAGTTCAGGACAACACAAAAAATCGAGGAGGCATTATCATCAAATGGAGTTAAAAATTTTATCAAACCTTTAGAAACAGGCGGCTACATTAATTTTATTAATCAATCCGGAGCACCATTTGTCCTTCTTAGGGCAGATATCGATGCCCTGCCTATTACTGATTTAAAGGACGTTCCCTACGCGTCCATTTACCCGGGAATTTGCCACGCATGCGGACATGATGTTCATACTTCCATTATTTTAGGTTTACTATTGTTGATGAAAAAATTGAAACCTGATTTACCATTTAATTTGAGATTTGTTTTTCAGCCAGCTGAAGAACCGATTCCTGGAGGAGCTTCAAAATTAATCCCAAAAGGAATACTAAATGATGTAAAATATGCAATCGGAATACATGTAGATCCACGTATTGAGGAGGGTACTGTATCAATTAGTCCCGGATGGATTAACATGCAAAGTATCCGTTTGAATATATTTCTATCAGCAAAAGGGGGCCATTCGGCGTACCCACATAAGACCTCAGATTTGATTTGGATGGCGAGCAGGATTGTTCTTGATGCATATCAAATCGTGTACAGAGAGTTTGATTTACTAAAAAATCCCATAGTACTTACCTTTACGGAAATCAACGCCGGTGAAGGTTATAACATTATTCCTTCATCTTTGAAACTAACCGGTACCCTTAGGGTCACTGATGCCGAAACTAAAAATGGATTTCTGAAAAGATTAGAGTCTCTACTGGATTCGATGGGTTCGGAATCAAAAACTCGATTGAATCTGGAGGTAACCGAAGGAGCTCCGCCGGTTGTAAACGATCCAAATCTAGTCGAAAAATTTTTGAATACGCATTCCAATAGTATCTTAAAGAACATAAAAATAATAAAAGACCTGAGATCTCCTGGAGGAGATGATTTTGGCTATTATAGCAACGAGAGACCTTCTTTATTGATCAGATTCGGCATTGCGAAGGAAGGGATTGATTCAGCCCTGCACACGGGTAGCTTTGATGTAGATGCAAATGTCATAAAAATTGCATTGAGATACTTATCTTATCAGCTGTTGAATCTTGAGGTTTAATGAACTTTGTTGACTAATAAAGAATGGGTATGGCGCTAATTACCAAATCTTGCATTCAATTCTTAGAATTAATAGACTATTCTCTTTTATTTGGCGGTTTATTTACCGATGTTTTCTTTTTTCTTTTAATGTATCGTTTTCTTCGTTTCCTTTTTTCTCGAGCATTATATTGTTTTCCCATTCAGTAAATCTCCTTAGAGTAATTACAAAAAATATTTTGCAGTTAAAATATCAGGCTTTCAATTTTCTTTCAACAAGTTCGAAAAATTCGTCCATATTTTTCACCCTCTCCCCTTCCCAATCTTTATTCCACGGTTGATCGAAACATACCGCCAAGCGGCCTGTATTGGCAAATGCCTGCAAATTATCCACAAAATCATCCAATAGAGCATATCCATCAATCGAGTGCTTGTCAAAGCTTATGTGAATTTCATCTGTTGGCACGGCATGATTGCCAATCCAATAAAATGTCGGATAGCGCCATTTCGGTGGCTGGGAGGTTACAATAACTATTTTATAAAGCTTCTCCCATTTGTATAACGATTCAATAGTACCAGGATAATCTGGTGCGTTCGCAAGTATCTCCCTGTAAAATTTAGTGTCGATAAACTCCTTGATTTGTTTGCCGATCGGAAAATATTTGTCTAAATCTCTTGAGATAACTTCTTTAATTTTATGTTCCGGATATTCACGTCGATAAACGTTCTCCAGACCTTTCACAAAATCTCTAATAACACCGTCCAGATCAATAAGTACCCGCACTTTTTCATTTTGCGCTGACATAATAATTCATTTCTACTCGTCAAATTTTTGTTCTATCAATTACATTTTCTCCGTAGTCAACACCGATAATTTGACCATTAATCCACTGGGCATCAACACTAGATAGAGCATAGATGACTTTAGCGACATCCTCAGGCGTTGTGAGTCTTTCCGCAGGATTCTTTTTTAATGCTGTATCTATCATTCCCTGATGTCCTGGGATTTTTTGAAGCGCCGGAGTATTTGTCACACCCGCTTTTAGTCCAATCGCGGTTGCACCCATATTTCCTAATTCCATCGCTAATTGACGAATATGATTTTCCAAAGCAGATTTTGCAGCAGACACAGCGCCATAGTACGGAACAGCTAACTCACTACCATGGCTAGTCATAGCAAAAATCCGTGTGCCATAACCAAGAAGATCTGCAAAAAACAACTCTTGAACCCAATACACTAGTGAATGTGCCATAACATCCATTGTCATGACCAAATTGGGTTGTGTGAGAACCTGATCTCTTCCGGAACCGATGAAAGGTTTTAGTGTCCCAAAAGCCAGACTATGGAGAAATACCTTGATATAATTTCCTTCGGGAATTAATTGACGAATTCTCTTCACTATTTCTTTTCGCTTCTCCTCATCTGCGGCATTGACATTAAAAAAGTGAGCTTGAACATTATTAGAAACTATTTTGTTGATTAATTCCTCAACCGCAGGCATTGTTGCTTTTCTATCCAGGTGAACACCCAAAATATGGTAGCCCTCCATGGCAAGTTTTAAGGAAGTTGCAGCACCAAAACCACTACTTGCACCTAAGATAAGCGCGAATTTTAGACCAAGTTCATGTTGACCCATTTTCTTTTCTCCTGTCGAATTATTTTTTCATTCTCTAAGGGGGATCAAAATTAATAAAGTGATAAATTTAATCAATTTTCGCTAGTTTTCAAATCATTAGCAAATTACAGTCAGCAGAATATTTCCTCAGAAGGCCCATGACAAGCCGATATGAAATTGATCGGGAGCTTCCGGGGGCTCCGGAATCCATTTAATACCATAATCAAAGCGGATAGCGCCCAACGGGGTGAGTATCGCAAACCCTAATCCACTGGAAAATTTTAATGTTGAGGGTATTACATCTTTTAAATCCAGCCAGACATTTCCCCCATCGACAAAAAATTCGCTATAAAATCTCCAAAAAAGAGGAATCCGTAATTCAAGATTGATTAGGAATGAATACTTTCCCCCTATCGCAGTTACATCATCTTCATCGTAAATTACGGGCCCCAGCAATTGCTCCGAATAGCCCCGGACTGAAGAAGCTCCACCCAAGTAGAATCTTTCTGTGGTCGGAACTCTAATTGTTTCGCCAAATCCGAATATGGCACCTGCACGAATTCTTGATGCTAAAGTCCATCTTCTGTTTAATGTGAACGGTTGATAACGATTCCAAAGCATAATAAACTTAAGAAATCGACTAACGGTTGTAGCTGCTGATGTAATATCCACGTTCTCAGAATAGACGATTCTCGATTGAACTTCAGTTAGATGGCCGTTCGCCGGATTCAAATAATTATCCCTCTTATCTCCTATTAATCCTACCCCTAAAGAATAAATTTCATCCTGTCCACCTGACTGTCTTAGAAGTTCAATTGAATCCGTATTAACATCCTGAAACCGTATTTCACCAATCAAAGACCAATCTCTCGTAATTTCACGATCAATTTTTAGAGCTGCTGTCCACAAATCATAGCTTACTGAACTACTTGGTCTCGCCTGAAAAAAAGCAATTTGAAAAGTACCTCGTGTACGAGTATAAAATATTTTGGGTTCAACATATGTAAAAGAATATTGATTTTTGGGATTAATTAGTCTATTTCTATTAAAATCATAGGAAAGCGATTGAATTAAATGAAGCGCCGCAGATCGTCCTGTTCCAAATAGATTACGATGACCGCCCTCGACACCAATATCAAATGTACCGCCATATATAATTTGTTGCTCATAAGCAATTCCAAATCTTACACCAACCCACTTGGATTTTTTTTCTATCACATTTATTAGTAATTTCATATGAATTTTCGCCGTATCCAATTCGACAAGGCTAAAATTTACAAAATTGAACAGGCCGGTGCCGTATAGATTTCGTTGAGAATTCTCGATCTTCTTTCTGGAAAAAATTTCTCCCTGTTTAATCTCTAGCTCCCTTTTGACAACATGTCTTTTAACAGATACCAATCCTGAAAAAGTGATTGTATCAATGATTACAGTTTGGTTTTCCTGGACATCAACAATGACGTTAACGAGTGAGTCTCCTGCCAGTTCTGTTCTTTCATTAATCTTTACAAATGGTTTTCCATTATTAAAATAATAATTTTCAATTCTTCTTAATCCTTCATCTATTTTTTGGGGTTCAACGGGCTTTCCTTCACTATATGAAATTCTCTTCTTCATTTCTTCGTCTGAAATCAGGCTATTTCCCTCAAACAATAATTGGTTTAATAAATATCGATTCCCTTCTTGAATGTCAAAAATAACTGTAATCCGATCAGCATTTCTCTCGAAGTCTGAAGTTACAAATACCTGAAGATACCCGTTTCGCAAATACAAGTTATTAATTAGTATTTCATCCAAACGCATTAAACGGGAATTGAAATTCCCATTTACTCGTGATTTTATCACTTTTAATAGATTTTTTTTTGTGAAAAATGAATTCCCACGGAAGGTGATATTTTCAATCTTTAATTCTGATGAGGCATGACAGAACTGAATTGTAAAGATAAAAATAGAGATAAATAAGAATTTATCAAAAGCTGAGTTGCCAATTGACGTCAAAGCGAACCTTGTCATTGCCTTCTAATGTTTTTTGATAGTATGAGGAGAGCGCCCAATTTCTGGTTAAACGATATTTAATATAAATTAAATTTCCACTCTCCCATGATAGACTCGGTGTAGGTATACTGGCCACTCCGGAAATATTTGTATTTGATAGTTTCGTCTGATATTCAAAATACAGGTTTGGAGTAAAATATTTCCCTAAGGCAAGAGTGGATGCCTGTTCATTACTGCTAAAGGGCCAATTTGGAAAATAATCGTGAGTTTCACTAGTTCCAAATCGAATACGATCCAGGCCGGTAAACTGTCTTGCCTCTCTCTCAAACTGATTTAACAATGTCTGCGTTAAAACACCACCACCTGTTGCAACAAAAGCACTATCACTTAGTCCACTTATCTGTCTAAAATCTACACCAAATAGTAAAAGAGACATTTGATCTTTCAGATCATAATATTCCTGGTTTGTTTCAAGATTTCGGGTTCGCATTGTTTTTTCGGGATTATTTAATGGCCCATTCACGGTTAAATCAAAAAGATAATTATTTTTTTGTCTTGTTGCCGTTAAATTTACTTCTGGATATTCTTTTGGATTCACGAAATTAATATCTCCGTTATCAATATTAAATTCTTCAACCTGTATAAAATATTTACCGCTAATGATACTTAATGCCCCGTTGAATTCGGTCTCATTTTTTGGCTCACGGATTATTTGAACCTCCCCATTTAATTCGATATCGAATGTATTAAATGGGAGATTGCTTCGTATAAAGAAGTTGTCTGTCACATCTACATTTAATAGATACTGTAAATACGGGGGTGTTTGCCTGACTGATTTTGAAAGAAGTAGATTTTTTTCGGATTCAACAAAATCCAGTTCCACGCTCCCCTGCTTTAAAATAATATCTCCTGCGACCGAAATGGTGTCTCGACCTCTAACTTTCAAATTAGTGGAACTTAACACAACTTTAGTATTTTCCAAAAAGTAGTTAAAGTAAGCGTCTTTCAAAGAAAAATTCAAACGAAGTTTCGGGCGATTCAGATAATAAAAATCAACTGTTCCCTCTGCCTCGATTCTCCCGTCTTCCAGACCTTTTCCCACAATAGGTTTTACTGGTGAAAATAATGTGCCCACCAATTTCTTAAAAAAATTCTGCTTTGGCACAATCAACGGAGAATATCCCTCAAATTTATTGATGTCTATTTTATGATTTCTAATTGTTGCATCTAGACTAATATTCTTTATTGGATTTTCAATTTTGGTAATAAATAATCTGCCATTCTTTATGTCTATATTCCCATCAATCAATTTGGGATGTTTTACACTTCCTCCAAATTTTGCTTTGAGATTTATATTACCAATAATACGGTCGACCTCAGGGAGAACTGTCGATATAAAATTTATACTGTCTTCTTTTACAGTACAAATCAATCCAAAATGATCATCTGAGAAAATTGATGATGGGCTACTTATGTCCCATTGTATCGTTTTATATCCCACAGCATGGATTTCAGTATCTGCAAAATTAATTAAAGCTTTATCCAATATAAATTGATGTGGTGAAAGTCTTCCGGAAATATTACAATATGGAAATTCATATTTTGATATTTTTATTCCTTCAGCATCTAATTTCATAAAACCCCGAGGTGAACCTAAGATCCCCTTTATCATAATCGAAGAGCTAAAAGTACCCCCAAAAGGAAAATTGGGATTTAAAAAGAAAGCATAGTCGTTCAAATGAATGTTTATGGCTTGTAGTGATATATCAATTGCGTTATTTGGAGAGATTAGTGATTTGTTGTTTTCCGTATCGTATCGAAGTTCAATTTCCCCAACTAAATTTAAGTATGAATTCTTCTGGTTGTGAAATTCGAATTGACTTACATGAAGTTTCTCATCAAAATAATAAAATGAAGCAATTAAGGAACCGAGATTATGTTCATCGAAAAAGAGATTTTCGAATTTTACATCTGCAGAGATTTCCGGTTTATTTCCGTAACCACTAATTGAGATATGGGCACCAAATAGACCTTTAACATCATATTTCCAATTCATAAATTGGTTAAATGGTTCGATTCGGGTGCTTTCTATTTTAACGTTCAAGGATCGTTTCTTGAATTCAGAAAAATTCCAATAACCTCCGATGCGGATTAATCCTCTTCCAGTTGCCTCGGCAATAAAATCAACAAATCTAAGGGTATCATTATTAACTTCTAACAGTAGAGGATTTTTATTCTGGATGATATAGTCTTCATACTTCAGCTGAAATGATTTGATATCAACCATAATTAAACCATCAGAAAATTTAACCTTACCTTCTGTGGTAATGTAATTCTGATCGCTATAAAAAGATAATGTATCCAGTAGTATAAGATTTTTATCAATCGAAAAAATTAATTGACCTTGTGTGATTGAAAAATCTCTAATTTTACCAGATGCAATATCAAGTTGAAAATTTCCCACACGATCTTCAAATAAATCATTAATAAATACATATCCTTCTACCCCTTGTGTTTGAATAATCGAGTATTTCAAACTGTCAATTTTAATTTGTCCCACTAAATTTGGTTTCTCAATGGTCCCAGTTAAGTTCAAATTTAAGCTGCCAATTCCAGAGAGGTTTTTTACGCCTATTCGTTTAAAGAGGCTATCAAGGCGATTTTGCGCTGTATATAGCTGCAAATTCAATTCATTTTGTCTGGTTAGTTTACCCGAAAGAAAAAATTCCGATCCGGCTGAAAAGACTATTTTTGATGGATTGGAAAACGAATAATTTCCTTCGTATGCATTTAGGGTCAGTTTCAAAGAATCCAGGTACATCTCGCCGACCTTTGGCGAATATAAATTTAGTCTACCGTCACCCGTTAATTTTTTTAAATTCCAATTTTTAAAATTAAAATCAAGATTACCTGTCAGATCAGTACTTTCTGAATAAAACCCAGCACGTTTCAAATTTAAATTGGCAAATTCGATCTTTGCCCGATTTCTTCCATAACGAGTAGCAAAAATAGAACCTCCAACAAATCCGATATTTGAATCAAATTTGAGATTATCTAAACTTATTCTATTTTCGATTCTGTCATAATCAAAACGTAATTCATTGACCAAGATACTATCAAATTTACCTTTCACCCATACTGAACCCAATAAAGTTGAGTAATCTCCATTAATGGTCCCTTTAATATTTAAATCAATCTTTTTAAAAGGATAGCCAATTGCAAAGGTTTCCAAGATACCTTGATTAAATGCGCAGCTATCGACTTCAATTGTGAAGTGAAATTCCGGCTTAATAGTTAACTGACCCTGCATTCCCAATCGACAATCAATTCCGTCAGCGTAAAATCTATATATTTTGACTGAGGTTTCGTCTCCTTCAATAGAAAGTGATAAATTTTTTAGTGTTCTATTTCGATTTTTCCAGAAAAAAGAAACACTCTCGAGATTTATACTGTAGTCATTCCGGTTAAAATCAAAATTCCCTTGCATGTTAACATTTGCTATAGTGTCAATTTTACTATTGCTGATAACAAAAATATTTCCGTCGCTTATCGTCAATTTGTTAATTTTAAGTTTGGGAATCTTTATGGAGAATATTTTAGCTAGTATGCTATCAACATCCATGGGATTGGACTTCTGAGCTGTACCTGAGGAGTGACTTACGAATTTAAACCGAATTCCATATAATTCAATATGATCAAAATGGATGTCTGATTTGACAAAATCTAGAAGGGAATATTTGAAATCAATTTTATCGCAATATACTGTGTCATTACCCACATACACATTTACATTTTCAATTCTCAAATTGCCCCACAAATTTCCCGATAGCTCAAGATATGCAACATGAATTTTTTCTTTCTCCAGCGAGTTTATTAGTTTTATTACAGCGGTATCGATAACCGCAGTTTGAGTAAACAACAAGATAAAAATCAGGATAATTCCAATAAATAATACCAAACCAATGCATAAAATTCGTTTAAATGTTTTTTTCATAATATTTTGTCGTTTGCAAATAATATTATGAATTTAGGTTTGATAAAATAGTATTCAAAATTTAATTTAATAATTGATGGAACAGGATGTGGATAAAATAAGAAAGCGGTCTTGTTCTGACCGCTTTATTCAATGAAGATGAATATAGAAGTTAGGCTTTATAAATTTTTTCGCGATGATTTTTTAAATACTTGGTTGCGTTTCTTGTATCGACAATAATTTTTGCGTGCTCAACTATGCTTTCCCAATCATACAGTGCATGATCGGTTGAAACGATTACCGCATCATAACTACTGATATTTTCAGGCGTAAGCTCGACACTTTTATTATTAAACCGATATTTTCTTGTTTCCCATAATTCTGGGATATAGGGATCGTTATAATCTACGCTTGCACCCTTTTCACCCAAAATATCCATCAGTTTTAGAGAGGGTGACTCTCTAAGATCATCTATATTTTTTTTGTAAGACATTCCCAGAATTAAAACTTTGGAACCTTTGATACTCTTTTCAACTTCATTTAAGGCTTCGCCTACCCTCTGTACAACATAATAAGGCATGTCTGTATTCACTTCGCCGGCAAGTTCGATAAATCTGGTGCTTACATCAAATTCTCTCGCTTTCCATGTCAAATAGAATGGATCAATTGGAATACAATGTCCACCCAATCCCGGCCCGGGATAAAAAGGCATAAATCCAAATGGTTTTGTAGCCGCTGCATCTACTACCTCCCAGATATCAATTCCCATACGCTGTAATATTATCTTCATTTCATTTACCAGTGCAATGTTTACACTCCGGAATATATTTTCCAACAATTTCGTTGCTTCTGCCGCTTGACTGGAACTCACGGGCACGGTACTAACAATTACTTTATCATACAAGGATTTGGTTAGTTCTAGGGAATAGGAATCGTTGGCGCCAACTACTTTTGGAATAGTTCGGGTAGTGAAATCGGGATTGTTCGGATCTTCTCTTTCCGGTGAAAATGCTAGATAAAAATCTTTATGACACTTTAAGCCAGACTTTTCCAGGATGGGAAGCATTACCTCTTCGGTTGTCCCGGGGAAAGTGCTACTTTCTAAAATAACAAGTTGTTCTTTTCGAAGAAATTTTGATATTGTATTTGACGTTATTTCAATATAGGAAATATCGGGCTCTCGATACTTATTCAGAGGTGTAGGAACACAAACAAGGATACAATCCGCCTCGGAAAGTCGGCTAAAATCGGATGTAGCTTGAAATAACCCAGAATCTTTGGCATTTTTTATCTTCTCGGTAGGGATATGTTTGATGTAGGATTCCCCTTTGTTCAACAAATCTACTTTATTTGTATCAATATCAAAACCAATCGTTAAGAACTTCTCTCGAATAAACTCCAATATAAGAGGTAATCCCACGTATCCCAATCCAACAACTCCAACTACCGCTTGGTGATTATTTATCTTTTCTAAAAGGTTCATCAACTATCCTTCCAAATTAAATCTTAATTCAAAAAATTTTTATTAACATCTATCAGGGAAATAAAATTTGTCGTCATTGAGTTTGATACTTATTTAAGATTGTTTTTTCCTTTAAATACCATTCGATCATCATCGATAATCCATCCTCTACTGAGATTCCTGGTGAATACGCCAAATCTCTTTTTGACTTCGAAATATCTGCAAATGTAATGTCAACATCCCCTGGTTGCATGGGTAAGTCTTCGCGAATTGCTTTTCTACCTAATTTCGTTTCAATTTTTTCCAATAGGTCGCTTGTTGAAATTGTTTGGGACTCACCTAAGTTAAATATCTCGTATCCTTCAACTTTTTCGATTGCTTGAAGAATTCCCTGAATAATATCTTCAATAAAGGTGTAATCTCTCTGGGGTTTACCATATCCATACATTTGAATTGGTTCACCATTGTCAATTAATCTGATGAATTTATGGATGGCCATTTCGGGTCGCTGGCGAGGACCATATACAGTAAAAAACCGCAGATTGAAGACATTAATTTTGTACAAATGATGATAAGTGTAACACATAAGTTCACCCTGCTTTTTAGTTGCAGCATAAGGTGAAATAGGGTTATCAACCGAATCGGTTTCTGAAAATGGTACTTTTTTATTATTCCCATATACAGAAGATGATGAGGCAAAAATAAACCGATTTACCTCATGTATTCTGGCCATTTCAAGTAAATTTAATGTACCATTCAAATTTGTATTCAAATAGGCAAAAGGTTGTTGAATGGAAGGGCGAACTCCGGCTTTTGCGGCAAGATGAATCACATGAGTAAATTCATGTTTTCCGAAAACTTTTTCTAACGAAGATATTTCAGTAATTGAGGAATTATAAAATATGAATTTAGGGTGATCAACAAATGACGATAAATTTCTTTTCTTAATGGCCGGATCGTAAAATGGATCGAAATTGTCTATTCCAACCACTTCACGATCCAGTGAAAGTAATTTTTCACATAAATGAGAACCAATGAATCCTGCAGCACCAGTGATAAGTAACATATGGTTATATTTTATGATTTAATGGTATTAAGATTTTAAGACTACACATAGTTACAAATCAAAATCATGAATAATGTAATTACGAATTAACTCCATAATTAAACACCTAAATTCGCCGTCCTATACCAAAGTATTGAAATCCTCTTTCTCTAACTTTAGATGGCCGATAGATATTTCTACCATCGAATATAACCGGATTCTTTAGACGTTTTTTTATTAAGAAAAAGTCTGGTTCGCGATAATCCAGCCATTCTGTAACCAGAATAAGTGCGTCGGCACCTTTAAGCGCATCATAATTATCTTCGAAAAAAGTAGCGTACTCCTTAAGTTGTAACCTTCGTGCTTCTTCCAGAGCAATCGGATCGTGTGCCTGTAATTTTGCACCTAACCGATGCAATTCCTTCATGATGGAAATTGACGGTGCCTCTCGCATATCATCCGTGCGCGGTTTAAAGCTTAATCCCCAAATTGCGAATGTTTTTCCTTCAAGGTGTCCGTTGAAAAAATCCAAAATTTTTGGAATTAAAATTAGTTTTTGTCTCTCGTTTACTTCTTCAACAGCTTCGAGGACCCTTAGAGAATAGTTGTATTCCCTGGCGGTTCTAATAATCGCCTTCACATCTTTTGGAAAGCAGGATCCTCCATAACCCACGCCAGGGAATATGAAGGAATGCCCAATCCTTTTATCAGAACCAATCCCTTTCCGAATCATTTCAATATCTGCACCAACTAAATCACACAAGTTGGCTATATCATTCATAAAAGAGATTTTTGTTGCTAGAATTGAATTGGCGGCATACTTAGTTATTTCAGCACTTTTTTCATCCATAACAATAATAGGATTTCCAGTGCGCACAAATGGAGCATACAAATCTCTCATTGTCTCAGCGACTGCCGGATTACTTGTTCCTATGATGACGCGATCCGGATACATGAAATCGTCAACCGCAGCTCCTTCCTTTAGAAATTCTGGATTAGACACGACATCAAATTCGAGGTCAGTCTCTTTCTTGACAGCATCCCTCACTTTTTCAGCTGTTCCGATTGGAACAGTACTTTTGTTTACGATTATTTTGTAGTTCTGCATGTGCTTTCCGATCTCTTTTGCCACAGCCAAGACATGTGACAAATCGGCAGAACCATCCTCATCAGGAGGCGTCCCCACCGCAATAAAAATAATTTCTGACTTTTGAACCGCCTCTTTCATATTACTCGTAAATTCCAACCGTCCTTTTTTGATATTACCCTCAACAATTGTTTCCAGGCCCGGTTCGTAAATTGGAATATGTCCGGATTTTAGATGTTGAATTTTTTGCTCATCGATATCCATGCAAATCACATTATTACCGGTTTGAGAAAAACAAGCGCCTGCTACCAGACCGACATACCCGGTTCCGACTATGGTCAAATTCATTTATTGTCCTTTCTATTGCACAATTAGCTTACTTTCTGACGCCTCCGACGTTTCAAATCATGTCCATAATAATTGTAATAGTGATAATAATAATAATGGTAATATGACCCGTAAGTTCGCTGTATATTCACCCCATTCAGTAACGAGCCATAGACTTTCGCATTCACACTCTGCAATAAATTCTTTGCACGTTTAATTGCTTCGCGTTTTGTCTGATGTGCTTTTACCACCAAAATTAATCCATCTACCATAGTACTTAATATTGCGGCATCCGTTACTGCAATTACCGGAGGACTATCAAAAAGAATTAACTCATAGTTTTCTCTAGCCTGTAATATAAACTCTCGCATCATCTTTGAGGCTAATATCTCAGATGGATTTGGAGGTAGGGGTCCTGAAGTGACAACATACAAATTTTCAACAATCGTATTCTTCACAACATCCTCAAGCGAAAACTTCTTCATCAAATAATTCGTAATTCCTTTATCTTTCTTTAGACTAAAGATGGAATGAATAACTGGGCGTCTTAGATCTGTATCAACCAGGAGCACTCGGGAACCCATTTGAGCCATAGTAATTGCTAAATTGGCAACCGTTGTGGATTTACCTTCCTTTGGGGTAGAACTAGTGACTAATACCGCCCTATCTTCTTTCTCTAAATTTTTAAATTGAATATTTGTCCGCAGGGTACGGTAGGCTTCTGAGATAGGAGATTTTGGATCAAAGTGTGTAATAAGTCTTGATTCAATTCTATGAATTTCTTCTAATTCTCCGTTACCACCGCCATTTCGGGACATTATCTTTTTAGTAAGTTCATCAGTTGAGATTTGGGGTATGATTGACAAAATTGGATAGCCAATCTTTTCTAACTCATCGGGATTTTTAATTGAATCATCAAAGTATTCCAACAAAAAGATAATACCGATTCCCAATCCTAATCCAATTAAAGCACCCAGAATCAAATTTAATCTTTTATTTGGTTTTGTCGGGAAAGAGGGTCTTATGGCAGTATCCACCAGTCGAACATTATCCCGTTGTCCTGCTTCGGATATTTTTGTTTCTTCAAGCTTTTCCGTCATGAGCAGATATGTACCCTGATCCACTTCCAGCTGGCGTTGAAGTCTTGCAAGCTCCAAAGCCTGACCGGGTAATTCTTCTAATTCGGAATCATATTCAAGAGTTATCTCTTTTAACACCTCTATTTTTGCTCTAAGTCCCTTTATGACCGTTTCTGATTTTAGTACTCCAGAAATAATATCCTGAGCGATTAATAAAGGATCCGAAACCATACTGGTGCTCGAAATCCTTTGCGCCTCTTCCTGCAATTTTTTCTGAACCGCTATTATTCTCTTTTCCATGCTCTGAAGTTGCGCCTGGTACTCTGCCGGATCTATTCTGTCCTGTGCAATTAATACTTCATATGTTACTTTCTCTGCAACGAGCTTCGCATATTCTTCCTGCAAAGTCGCTAATAGGGGACTTGAAATTTGTGATACCTCCAGTGAAAGCGATTCCCGGCGATCTTCTAACTGTCTCTCTAAGTTTTTCTTCTGTTCCAACTCACCTTCTAACTCAACAAGTGCCGCTTCCAGACTTGCCTGGCTCTCTGCAAGACGGGTAATCAATTCGCTAGTTCTCTCGTCAAGTGCCGCTAACTTGTTCCTTTCACGATATTCTTTCAAAGCTTCTTCGGATTGACGCAGCTCCTCACCCTTTTTTTGTAATTGCTTTTCAAGAAACTGTCTTAATTCTTTAAATTCGCTTCGGTTCGAATCACGATCCAATTCTTTAAAAATATGGGCGACAACGTTACAGATTTTTGCAGCTTCAAAGGGACTGCCGGCTGAAAACTTTATTTCAATCACATCCGTATCTTTTATGGGGGTTACTTGAAGTAAATTCATAATCCAATTCACCTGTGACCGGAAAGACATATATTCCCCATCTCTATTCGGTTGGAATATTGCCAATGAATCACGATATGGCACAGCCTCCAAATACCGAACAACTGCTTCGGAGAGCATTCGACTTTTCAATATTTCAACTTGATTCGTTAATAAAGTGGATTGATTTCCTAAATAGTTCACATCGAATAAGGTTCTTTCCATGGAACCTTTGCTCTCAATCATAATTTTAGCTGAAGCCTCATAAACTGGTGGGCTGGTAAAAGTGAAATAAGCCGTAGCAAGAAGGACAACAAAAAAGGAAGCCAAAATAATCCACCGGCCACGATACAGAATGCGAAGATAATCTTGTAGATTAACCTGTTGTTCTTCTTCTTGAAAATCTATTTGCTGTTCCAAGGGTACCCCACATACTTAAATCAATTTATTTTAATGTGTTAATTAATCAAATATTTCAGAATAATTATGGCGTGAATAAGAGGTTTATTTCGACTTTTTTATAAAGATCTTTAACCGAATAAAAAATTATTAAAACCGTACGTCCACTACTTCACTCCCTTCGGGAGCCTCGAAGGTAAACATTGTCAAAGACAGTTCTTTATTCAATTCGATTTTCTCAATCTGAAATTCAGTCTCATTCTCATTGTAGTCAGTATATATAATCTTTTTGATCGCCCAGCTTTTATCCACGACCCATACCTTTATTTCCTGAAAAAAACTATCAGAGTCTGGTTTTGGCGTCAATTTTATTACATACAACTTTTTGCCATCCTCTTTGTATTCTTGAATTAATTGAGTGTAATAATTTTCGGTTTTGTCTGATAATATATCATTTACAAGTATTTCTTGATCACCCTTCTTCGCATAATCAATTAATACCTGATTTTCAATTTTATTATATCGCCAAAAAGTTTCTCCATTGCTTACCACAATTTGGTCCTCAGATTCTAAACGGAACTGATTCATGTCCTCAATATATAAACTGGCTGATACCTCAGTCTGCGTACCTGTAAGGGAGAATCGAGATATTTCTTTGAAATCAATAAATAGCGTTTTCGCATTCTTATATTTTTCCCTCATCTTTTTTATTACTTTATTCACATCTGTATCAGCAGAAGCTATATCTACAAATATAAGAGTTCCGATAAGAAAAAGTAGCATTCGATGTAGATTCCGATAATAAGAAACCATTATTTTTTCTCCATTCTCCAATAATTATTCAGGATTGAATGAGGATATGAGAACATCTCTCGCTTTACTCCCCTGCCCCGGTCCTACAACTCCCGCCTCCTCCAATTCATCAACTAGCCTTGCTGCTCTTGCATATCCAATTTTCAGTTTTCTCTGTAATAGAGAAATGGAACCTTGTTGATATCTGACTACAATTTCCTTGGCCTGCTCAAATAATTCATCTCTCTCAAAAGCCTTTACAGATCCAGGTCCCACGGATGCCGCATTTCGAATAAGTTTTAGTTCGTATGTAGGAAATTTTTGCTGTTTGCGTATGTGCTTTATTACCCTCTCAACCTCCTCTGTTGTAATTAACGGATTTTGCAATCGGATCGGCTTCCCGGTTCCGGGAGGTAAAAAGAGCATGTCGCCATTTCCGATCAATTTTTCAGATCCATACATATCTAAAATCACCTTTGAATCAGGTCGGGTGGCAACCTGATATGCAATCCTTGTAGGAAAATTTGCCTTTATTAAACCTGTTAATATATCAACCGATGGACGTTGAGTTGCCACAATAAGATGAATTCCTACTGCCCGAGCCATTTGGGCCAGACGGGTAATGGGTTCTTCTACCTCTCTCGCTGCAGTTAATATCAAATCAGCAAGTTCATCGATAACAACAATTAAATAAGGTAAATGACGGTATTCCTCAGATGTTTCACCTTTCTCTCTATAATCCGCAATTTTTGTATTATAGGAGACAATGTCACGGACACCCATATGGGCGAGTTTATCATATCTTTCATCCATCTCATTTACAACACTTCGAAGAATTAAGATTGCATTTTGTGGATGTGTTATAACAATTTCATCCAATTCCGGACAAAGTGCCAGATAATGGTCTTTTAATTTGGCATAAAGAGTTAATTCCAATTTTTTGGGATCAATAAGCACAAATTTAACATCATTAGGTGGAACGCGGTATAATATGCTTGCAATAATAGTATTTATGCCAACACTTTTACCAGATCCGGTTGAACCAGCAATTAACAAGTGTGGCATCTTCGATAGATCAGCACAAAATATTTCCCCGGAAATTGTCTTTCCCATTCCCAATACTAAATTATCCGAAGAATTAATAAATTTTTCAGATTTTACTATTGATCGAAAATAAACCGTAGATGGATGCCGGTTGGGTATTTCAATTCCAATAGCTGCTTCACCAGGAATTGGTGCAATCATTCGAATTCCTTTGGCTCTCAGAGCAAGAGCAAGATCATCAGATAAACTAACGATTTGATTAATTTTAACTCCCTCAGCCGGTTGTACCGCATACAAGGTTATAACCGGCCCCTCAACGACCTTTTTAACAGTTGCCTTTACTCCAAAATTTCCCAAGGTTTTTTCAAGTAATCTGGCATTTTCAAGAAGTTCTTCTTTTGAGACAGTTGATTCAAACATGTCGTCGTTTAGTAAATCTACCGAAGGGAATTGATATTTTGCTAAGGAATCCCTAACCAAAGAATCATAATCTAATTGTCTTTCTTTAATACTCTCTTCAATCTTAAATGGGATTTCATCGGGAAAATCATTATGATTATCCTCGCTGGGATACATTTCTTCTTGCAATGGTGGAATATCGATTTCTTTTTCTTCATCAAATTCTGCTAGCTCATCTAAATCTTCGAAAGAATCATACTCATTGCTTAGATCCATCTGTGGATCTGGTTTTTCAGGAGGTTTGATTACCTCGACCTCATTCGTGGATTCATCCTTATCGATAGTGAATGACCTTGATTTGCTTAAAGGGGAAAATTTTATTTCGGTTCCCATCCCTGGAAATTCTTCTTCGTATCTTTGAAAACGCTTGCTTTTCTTTCTTTTGCTTTTTCGGATAACATATGGTACAAAATTTACAACAATCCCAAGAATCGAAATCAAATATCCAATAGGTTTTTTAAGATAGTTGCCCACATATATTGATATCGTAGAAAACTTTATTTTGAATGAAAAAATTGCTAGAATTATCAGAAATATAAATAATAGAAATATTGCTGCGAAATCTCCAAAATATTTGATTAAAAAATCACTCGAAAACCCTCCAAAAAAACCACTAGGATAGTAATTTAATGTGTTTCCATCAGACTTCATTGAACCTGGAATAGCCAAAGCAATTGAAAATAAATAGGTCCAGAAGACCATAAGAATAATGGGTACGGTCAGTTTTTTGATTGGGTATCGGATGAGATATGCTACACCTAATATTAATAACATTATTGGGAAAATTATTGATGGGTATCCAAATGTGAATTGAAAAATTGGCGATGATACCGAAGCTCCAACAATTCCTAAGTAATTATTTATCTCCTTAGGATTATTTTTCCCTAGACTTCCGACAGGGTCTGTTTGATCATACGAAAATATTGCCAGAAAAAGAAGAATTCCGATTGAGATGAGAAGAAGTCCAACAACCTCTGTCTTGATGTTAATTTCCTTTTTGGGTGTTGCTCGGTTTTTTCGATTGCTATATTTCGTTCTGTTTTTTATCGACATATCACATATTGATTAAATAACGCAGGAAAAATATAATCATTGTTCATCCCTATGGCAACCTCCAATATATAAGTATGAAAATATAAAGCTCAGAAATTTTAATGGGTTATACACAAATTGGACTGTGAATACCGAAGTTAAAAACGACAGAAGACAATGCAAGTATTGTATCTCACATCCTATAAATTTTAGCGGGACAATTTAAGTGCTTTCACCTATAAAAATGGAGTTTTTACAATGGTAGCGGAAAACGCTTTTTCTCTAACAAGGATTTCTATTGTTTCACCAACATTAGCATAATGCACATTAACATATCCCAATCCAATACTTTTTTCAAGTATTGGTGAGAAACAACCACTTGTCACCTTTCCCACTTCTTTATCATCTTTTCGAATAACATATCCATGACGAGGGATTGTCCTGCTGTCTAATTCAAAACCAACGAGTTTTCTCTTGATACCTTCCTCTTTAATTCTTTCCAGACTGTCTCGACCAATGAAATTTCCTTTATCTAATTTTATAACCCAACCCAGTCCAGCCTCATATGGGTTTGTTGAAGCACCAATGTCATTTCCATATAAACAATATCTTTTTTCTAACCTAAGAGTATCCCTAGCAGCAAGTCCAATGGGTGCAATGTCAAATTCGATACCTGCCTCCATAATGGCATTCCATACATCTTCAGAATAGCCCCTATCAAAATAAATCTCAAATCCAGGCTCACCAGTATAACCAGTTGCAGAAATAATCATATTTACCCCAGCCAATTCTCCCTCGCGAAAAGAGTAAAATTTGATACCAGAAAGATCTACCTTTGTCAACTTTTGTAATGTATCCTTGGCTCTACTTCCCTGTATTGCTAGCTGCGAAATTGAATCGCTAATGTTTCTAATCTCGACTCCCTCAATTTTGTTTTCCTTCATCCATTCATAATCTTTCTTGATATTTGAGGCATTTATCACCAGGAGGTAATGGGTGGCTAACCTATATAAGATGAGATCATCCACAATACCAGCATCTTCATAACACATTGCTGTGTATTGGGCCTGGTTTATATCTATTTTTCTTGCATCATTAGTAATCAAATAGTTGATAAACTCAAGAGCTCGAGGTCCTTGGATTTCGATTTCACCCATATGAGAAACATCAAAAATTCCAACCGACGTTCGGACTTTTTGATGTTCTTGGATTATACTCTTATATTGAATAGGCATATGGTATCCAGCAAATGCGACCATTTTGGCGCCAAGGTTTGTATGAATCGCATGAAAACCAGTTTTTTTTAATTCCACTATTCAGCCCTTTCCGGAATAAATTTGATTGAGTTATACAAAATCACTCACCTAAGATTCAAAGGTACACAATTATTTTGAACTAAAATATAAGGGATTCCCTTCATTGAACCCAAAGTAAAAATGTTAATAAACATGAGGAATGAAATTATAAAAAAATTGGCCTTTTGAACAAAAATTTTAAAGTTCAAAAGGCCAATGTCATTGGAGGAGGCCTATGTGGGAGGAAGCATAATATTAATCCCACTAAATATCATCGCATCAATTTCACATTTCTTTAGGAAAAGAAGTTGCTTCCAGAATTGAAGATAATTTGCAGAATATTCCTCCGGATTTCAAGCAATCCCTCTTAGTTTTACTGCCTCTGCTACGCGATTTACAGCAACAATGTATGCAGCTGTTCGCGGGTCAATTTTATATTTTTCAACTGCAGAATCCACAGCCCAAAATGCATCAGTCATTTTCTTATCAAGCATCTCTTGGACTCTTTCAAGATCCCAGTAAAAATTGTAAATATTTTGAACGACTTCAAAATACGATACAGTTACACCACCCGCATTGCACAAAAAGTCCGGGATGACATAGTTCCCATTCTTATAGAATATTTCATCTGCTTTAGGTGTAGTTGGACCATTTGCCAGTTCTGCTATAATTTTACCTTTTACATTTCCAGCATTCTCATGGGTTAATTGATTTTCCAATGCAGAAGGACAAAGTATATCTACATCCAGTTCAAGAAGCTCTTTGTTTGAAATCGAGGATGTTCCAGGATAATCAACCAGTGTTCCAGATTTAAGTTTTTGGTCGACCAGTTTGTGAGGATCAATACCGTCACGGTTAATTACACCACCTCTACTATCAGTTGCTGCAACCAACTTTGCACCGGCGTCCCCAAGGATAGTAGCTATATATTGACCAGCATTACCAAAACCTTGTACCGCAAAAGTTGAATTTTTTAGACTAATATTTAATTTTTTGCAGGCTTCTCTAATTGTGTAGTAAGCTCCACGGGCAGTAGCGTCTGCTCTACCTTCAGAACCACCAACTGCTAACGGTTTGCCTGTAATAACCCCAGGTACATAGTATCCCTTTATCTTCGCAAATTCATCGGCCATCCAAGCCATAATTTGAGGTGTGGTATATACATCGGGCGCAGGAACGTCTTTTTCTGGTCCAAGAATTCGACCAACCTGATCAATATATCCTCTGCTCAGTCTCTCCAATTCACCCATACTCATTTCTTTTGGATTACATATAACGCCTCCTTTCCCACCACCTAATGGAATATCCACAACAGCAGTTTTCCATGTCATCCACGCTGCTAGCGCTCGAACAGTATCAATTGTTTCTTCAGGGTGAAAGCGAATGCCACCTTTACAAGGACCGCGAGTGTCATTATACTGTACCCTAAATCCCTTAAAAACTTTAACACTCCCATCGTCCATTTTAACTGGAATGGTTATATGCAATTCTCGCATTGGTTCTCTGAGAACGGCATGGACACCGGGATCCAATTTCATTATTTCTGCAGCTTTATCTAATTGTTGTTGAGCAATTTTGAACGGATTCAGCTCTTCATATTGGTTCATAATACCTCTCCTCTGATAGTAAATGATTGAATTTTAGATAGAAAATTTTGTGTAAACAAATTTAGGGATGTCAATAAGAATAAAAACGAAGTAAATCGTTTAACTTGGAAATGCATCAAAACTTCTCGTGTCAACCAATAGATTTATTTTTCATAACTATTACATTTTCGACGGCCATAATCGTTAAATAATTCACAAAAAAATTATTAAATGAGATTAAAAAATCAAAGAAAAGAAAAATTTAGTTAACTGCATGTTTACCAGCTACTTTTTTTCTCTCCTTACTATTGGTGAGAATCTTAAATATTTTTTTTGCCTCTTCGTTTAAATCCTCCAAATTTCCATCGTTTCTCACAACAAAATCTGCCCATTTTACTTTGTCTTCCAGTGGTAATTGCCTACGAATTCTCTTCATGATTTCCTTTTGAGGCATTTTATCACGCTCTTTTATTCTTTGAATCCGAGTTTGCATTTTAGCGAATATAACAATTACATAATCAAACATTTTTTCCAGGTTCGCTTCAAAAATTAAGGCCGCATCAACAACTATCAATTTATACCGTCCGGAATCTTTAGCTCTCTCAATTTTTTCTATAATTCTAGAAACCATGTGAGGATGAATGATAGCGTTTAATAATTGTGTTTTATTGTTATCGTCGAACACAATTCTCGCCAGTGCTTTTCGATTTAGTTTTCCGTCTCGATTGTAAATATGTTTGCCGAAAGCATGCCTTAATTCTCTTTTAACTTCTGGATCAAAATTTGAAACCTCATGAGCAATCTTATCAGCATCGACTAACTTTGCGCCCAAACTTTTTAAAATTTTTACAAAACTTGACTGTCCGGAACCCATTCCACCAGTTACCGCAATAACATTCACAGATTTTTCCATCTTTCTTTAGTTTATAATTAAAAATTTCCCTTTAAACTCTTGATCCCCAAATTTTGCAATAAAAAAATAAATCCCTGTAGCAATCACGTCTCCAGATTCGGTTTTTAACTTCCATTCCACTCCGCCGGTATTGTTTGTTACTGTCAATTTTTCCAAATATTTTCCGCTGGCACTGTATATATGCACTTCACAATCTTTCGGGAGATTAGCAAACATTATTAAATTATTCGCTGATTGTCTGCTGTATGGATTAGGATATACTATTACATTACTTAATTCATTTACATCCGTATTAATTGCTAGCCGGTCGCCATTTCCCGGCTCTAAGCTAATACCATTTTTATCTAAGAGGTTATTAACGTTAATGAAGTAGGAAACTCCCAAGCTCCCCAATCGATTGTTTTTATTCAGTACCAAAATGACTTTTTTGGGATCATTTTCATCAACTTCTGCATAAAGTATTTCGCAATCAGGTTCAAGTCTGTAATTATCAATATTTGAGGCGGATTCAGGTTGTACTCCCCTATTAAAGTTTAGATGAAGTTCACTTTTATCGACGAAAGAAACATTTTTCAAATAGAATGTTTGATCCTGAGAAATGTAATTAAACATAATATCCAAAGAATCTGGCTTCTGCGGAGTTCCCTGTTCATCAAAAATATTACTGATAATTAACACATTTTGACCACTTTCAAAACTCGATGAAAAGCCTAAAATGATCTCTGTTCTGTTTTTTCCTCTGATTACACTTTCAGGATACATTTCTGCCGGTTTCAGGAAGTAATTCTGAGGAGAATAGCTTGCCCCAGATATTTGTTCGCTAAATCCGATCACGATTCGGTTTGAACCAAATAGTTCAAATGATTCAATTTTAGGTGGCATGTTTGGTTTGGCGGTAACAACTTGGCTAAATTGACTTTCAACGACGGGAAATAGTAGATTCACCTGCGTGATAGCATAGTCATAGTGTTTTCCTTTTGTCACGTTTGAATCTATATACATACTTTCTTCTGTAGAATCCACCCTCACAAAATCTGAATAATTATCTCTTCTGTAGATATTAAAATAGCTGGCTTCGGGTATTTGCTGCCAAGATAATCGAATGTTGTTTGTATCCAAAGGTGTTGCCGAAAATTGTGCCGGCGGAAGCGGTCTATTTGGATTTAAAGAATATTCAAAATTTTTTACACCATCCAATCCATTTAAAATAATTTCGTTATATCCATTGCCGTTAAAATCACTGCTAATTAATCGGTTCGAATTTATCGATTCCGAATACCAAATTAATTCGGCATTATTGTTCATAATTTCGATGCCATAAGCTCTTGGGAAAGGAGTAAAGAAAATTTCTGAAATGCCATCATTATTTAAATCCGTTATGCTTAGACCCTGAAAAGTACTTCTTTGAGTTGAAACGCTATGAATATTTTTTCGAAAAATTTCTGAAAAGGTATTATCTGAATTTATGCCCCAAATAATTAAGATCCAATAGCGGGAAACAACTGTGGATTCCGTCAAGTTTTCAGGCTCATTTCTCACCACAACAACCAATTCTTTATTACCGGCCCCATCAATGTTTGCTGATTCGAGCAGGTAGGTAGCATCGATCCCCGGCATACGCATCGACCAGACTTTCTCATAATCACCAAAGAGATTTTCCTCGAATACAAGTACGTCCCCATCAAAATCTCCAAAAATGATTTCCCGAAATCCATCTTTATCGAGATCATCTATTAATGACCATGGAACACCATATCTATTTGATCCAGGTGTATCATTATTTAGCACCTGTTTCAATATGGGGTGGTAATCAGGTATCATTAATTCAAAAATTGCCCAATCTCCGTGATTCAGTGCAAGAAGCTCCAGGTTTGAATCGTCATCCAAATTTTTCAGTCGGCTTCCCCAGTAATTGATTGTGTCAATCCAAGCAATCCGATTTGGGAAATCTCCTGGTATCTGCGAATTTAGTATCATGGTCGTTCTCCCAAATCCTGCCAACAACTCTTTTATACCATCTCCTTCTATATCTCCAACATCCCGGGGAATTGCAGGGAATAGACTTTCCATTCTTAATGCTGGCTGATTGTTTTCAAATTCCCATATTTGAAGGGGTCCATACACAATTGTATCTGTTAATTGTGAAAGAAGTAATTCCTTATTTTGATCAGAATCAAAATCGTATAATTCCGGAGCAAAATAGCCTTCAAACGAAAAGTTCTGAATTTCAGGTAGAATGTTTCCGGGTATTTCGGTCTGCGCTATGGTCAACTTAAAATTCTGACTCTCGTTGTCAAAAATTTCTTTCAATCCTGCTGAGTTTTTAAATTCGATGCTATAGTCAACTTCTCCGGAAATTTCACTCTGAGAAAGAGTGAAAAAATGTTCTTTTTTCAGATATGGTGAGGTTTTGGAGTATCGTAGATCATTTGCATTGCCATAGTACATAATTGCGGTACAATCATCATCGGATTGGAATTCGAGTAAGTATCCATTTTCAGGGCCAAATAACATTTCGCTTTGATTATGAACAATTAAATCGGGGGGAGAACGATCAATCTGTACAGTAATTCTCTTTTCCACAGCCGCTTGATTGAATTGATTTAATTTAAGTCTCAGAGTGTACAAGGTATCTTCAAGCCCATGAATGTTCCATAAACCGATGGTATCTCGTATTGCCTGGTTTGAAAAGTCCTGTTGAATTATCTCCCATTCTATCGGATTGTCCCCCATTCCAAATGCTAACTCATACGATTCAATACTCGGGCTGTATGCAGTTCCGGTAATTAATACCGGACTTTCTGAAACTCCTCGATTGTTTGATGGATAAAGTATTTCAGCATATCCATGGCTTCCGATGCTAAGTGATGTCGGTAAATTCAGTAATCCATGACCATAGAAGGTATCCCATCCAAAGGTACCCAGATCAGTGGCTCCGGAATATAGAGCGCCTTTCACATCTTCCGGAGAGAATTCGGGATGTTTCGACCAGATTAGTCCTATCGCACCGCATACAATCGGAACGGCAAATGATGTTCCAGAATTGGATCCGTATTCATTGTTTATTTGACAAGAAAAAATGTCTTGAGCAGGAGCGACTAGGTCGAGAGTATTTCCATAACTTGAGAAACTAGCCAATCCATCCGAAGAATTGGTTCCACCGACTGATATTGTCTCAGTGTATGCTGCAGGATATTGAGAAACTGAATTTCCGTCATTTCCACTCGCCGCCACAAATACTACCCCATGAGCAATTCCATATTGAATTGCATCTCTGATCAAATAAGAAACAGACACATCACCAAAACTCATATTAATTACTCTGCAGCCATTATCCACAGCGTAGACAATCGCTTCCGCCACGTCATCTTCTTCAAGAAAACCGCTTGCAGTTCCAGCTCGAATGACCATAATGCGAATCCCGGGAGCGATGCCGCTTATCCCAAGATTATTATTTTGTGCAGCAGCGATAATTCCTGCTATAGGAGTTCCATGACCGGTAGAATATTCATCCATGGGATCATTATCCGGTTCCAGGAAGTCTCCCTGATCCGGAAAATTTGGGGCATCGGTAAAATCCCATCCAATAACGTCATCTACATAGCCATTGCCGTCGTCGTCATAGCCATTCAAATCCATTTCATCAAATTTGCCATTTTTATTTATGTCCTCTGGATTATTTATCCACAACTGACCCTGTAAATCTTCATGATTATAATCTATTCCTGTATCTATCACGCCTATGAAAATACTGTCCGAGCCAATTTCAAAATCCCATGCTTGGTTTGCCTTTATCGTTGTCAAATACCATTGTTCAGATAAATATGTATCATTAGGATTGGTGCTGACGCGGTATACGGTATTTTTATGAGTGTATTCTATATACTTACTACCGGATAGTCTATTCATTACCCTGGAACCAGATTGTGAATCGCGATATTTTAGGATATGAATATTTTTGAGTGGATTGGTGAGCCGCGAATTCTTTTTCCGGAATAATTGGTAAGTTTTGTCTGGAGGATCTTCGACCAATAATTGTTGTAATTCCTGGATATTTGATGAAATAGCAGAGTTATTCTTCGCCGAAAATTCAACGCCGGCTTTGAATTTAACGACTATTTCCTGGCTAAATACCCCGGTTGTAGTGATAAGAGAGGAAATGCATATAAAAAAGAGGGGCTTAATCAAATTAAAGCCCCTAAGTTGATATTCTTTTTATTAAGAACCTTTAAAAATAATAATTCTATGGACCGCATTATGGGTTTCGGAAATTGATTACACCGGAAAAATTTAGAAAACTAGGATGACTGAGATTTCTGTTTGTCTATTATCGCAGAAATATCCCGAATTTTTCGTTGATATTTTTGATTATCCGGTTCCTTCTCCAATAGCTTTTGAAAAACTTCAATTGCCTCTTCAAATCTTCCCTGAGCTATATATATCTCTCCAATTGTTGATGATAGAATTGGGGGTTTCCCAAAATGTGCTGGTTTACCTTCCATTTTTTCGGTTTCCTTTGTGGTTTTACGCGGAGTTTTTTCTGCCTCAGGCATTTTATCGGATAATTCCTCTGTCAACGGTGTTTCGGTAACTTTATCACCAGATTTTGGTAATTTCTCCTCTACCTTTCTAACATCTTTTTGTTCCAATATCTCTTCTTTTTCCTTGGCTTTGTCCTCAATTTCGTATTCTTTTTTCTGTTCCGAAATTATATCCTCAACCACACTTCTAAAATCAAGTAAATCCTCTTCAGCTTCTCCTTCTGGTTTTGAAGTCGCTTCTATTTTTTCGAAATCTTCCGAGGATTTGGTATCTTCTTTTCGTTCGGTCTTTTGAGTCTCGCCCTCCTTAATTTGCTCTTCTACTATCTTCTCTTTCTTCTCATCCGTTTCTGTTAGACCCGATTTTACATCTGTCTCATTCTCAATTTTTTCTCTGGTGCGTTCGGATTTCCCATCCATTTTTTCTGATTCTTCTTCCGGTTTCGGGCTCACGGTTTTCTCAGGCGGCGGTGTGGTTTCTTCAAAAATGTCATCCAAACTTTCTAAATTTTCACCTTCAGAAGATTTAGTTATTTGCTCATCAAAAACATTTTGAAATTCTTTGTCTTCATCTTTTTTTCTTTCAGTCTTTTTTGATTCCAGATCTATAACAGTATCTTCCTCTTTTTCTGGTTTACCTCCCTCCCAGAAAAATTCAAGGTCTGTTAATTCTTCCCGGTGAAAGGCTTCTACTGCCTCTCTACTAAAAGGATCCAAAAGAAAATATTTTAAATTACACTCTTCAGCAAGAATAGGAAGTTCTACTTCTTTGTTTATTTCGGCGAGTACTTTCCAGGCACGAGGATTGTTTTCATCATATCCGGTTGCTATCTCGAGATGATTTTTGGCACGAGGGTAATCCTTTTTATGGTAGTAGCAGATGCCCAAAATAAAATGGCCAAATGGATATTGAGCGTGCTTGGCAATTCCTTCCTCACAAATTGAAACAGCCTTTTCGATGTTCCCCTGTTCCATATATCGTAATGCCAGATGTGAAAATATGGTGGAATCTGGATGCTCAGCATAAAATTGCTCTAATTTCGATAATTCAAGGAAAGTGTTCATTGATTTACTCACTCCTATTTTGTTATTACCAGGCGGCAATGGTTTTTGTAAGAATGTCTTCTACCAAATTATCCACGGCAAAATCAATTGCTCTGTCGATCTCATCAATATCCCCTTCTGCAGATACCACTCCAAATCTGGATAAATTCTCCGCCCATAAATTTTTATCTATTTTTGTGTTTAAACACTCAACTTTGACATATACCCAATACTGCCTTTCTTCAACATTTTCCTGCTCCGTGATGGCAACGTATTTTTCCTGAACTCGGGTAATTTTACCAGTGATTATCAAGTCTGCTGAATCCGGGTTGTCAATTACCGTTAAAGTATTATCGCGGATAAATGCATCATTTAACTTATTTGTCAATTCTTCTCTTAGTCCTACTCGGTACGTTTGATCATCAAACAAAGAGATATATATCGTTTTTAGGTATGAAGGTAATGCACCTTTAAATCCATAGTTTAAACAATTTAAGCTCAGCAACACCAAAAACAAAAGTAACAATGTTTTTTTAGGATTCACCAAGGTCATATTCTTTTATTTTTCGATAAAGTGTACGTTCACTCAAATTTAGAGCCCGAGAGGCTTTCCGGCGATTACCTTTATATATATGTAACGCTTTTTCGATCATTTCTTTTTCAATTTCATCGAGTGGTTTAATCTCATTTTCTCCCTGATAATTATCATAGGGTGAAACATACATTTCTTTCTCATATGCTCCATTAAATCGATCTACAAGCTGTGTCAACACATTCTTAATTTCACGTATTTCTATGCCCAAGGAGAGAAGTGCTTTATAAATGATTTCACGTTCTGCCTGTTCAACAGATCTACCGGCCGGTATTGGTAATGTATTATGCACCTCAACAGGTTCCTCCAGATATTGCAGCTGTTCGCGTACAAAATCAGTCGTAATTGGTTTACCTTTTGCTAAAACAATTATTGTTTCGACAAAATTTTTAATTTCCCTGACATTTCCAGGCCATGTATAACGAGTGAGAAGATCCATCGCTTCATCAGTAAATTCAACAGTCGGTAATTTATTATCTTCTGCTATATTTTTTGAAAAATAGTTTATAAAGAGTGGAATATCTTCTTTCCTCTCTCTTATTGGCGGGATTTCCATGGAGACAGCTTTTAGTCGATAATACAGGTCTTTTCTAAATTGATTTCTTTTTACCATGTCGGTGAGATCCCGGTTGGTTGCAGCAATAACACGAGCATCTACTTTGCGTAATTCACCACTACCCACGCGCATAAATTCTCCCGATTCCAGGACACGTAGTAACTTAACCTGTGTCTGTAAAGGCATTTCGCCAATTTCATCTAAAAAAATCGTGCTGCCATCAGCTAGTTCAAAGTAGCCTTTTTTTGTGGCAATGGCACCTGTAAATGCACCTTTTTCGTGCCCAAATAACTCGCTCTCGAGCAATCCCTCAGGGATTGCACCGCAATTAACAAAGATCATGTCCTTTTTATTACGGGGACTTAGATTGTGTATTGCCTGCGCAAAAACCTCCTTCCCGGTTCCACTGTCACCTGTAATCAGAATAGAAATACTCGTTGGCGCAACGGATGCAACTAACTCAACGAGTTCACGCATTTTTTCCGATTTTCCAATTATCCCAAGGTCTTCTTGAATTTTTTTATATTTATTTAAAATTGTCAACGTAAATCTCCGCAAATACTATGCAAAAATACTGTTAGCGGTAGCTGAAATCAAGTGAAAGTTAGGTTTAAAAACTGAAGAGAATTCTTATTTTTTCATGACCCTTAAGATATCAAACCAGGATCAACACACCCCTTCAATACGATAGAGTATTCCGAGAAATAAATGCAATATTCTTATCTATCAAGAACAAGATATCCAAGACATTTGAATCACCCTCCTCGGAGATAATCCGAATAACCGCTAACCGTTGCGGAATTTCATAGTTGACGGTCAAAGAGATATTGAATTTCCGCGGTAACTTTTATCGTTACTACTTTATCAAATCAAAACAAGATTCCCAATTCTAAGACGCTGGAATTCTTCACTAAGATACACTTGTTGGTCTGCACTTTGATGTCCAATATTTACATAAATTATGCATTTAGTTGCTTGATCCGATTACAACAAATTATTTTTGTGCAATTACTCACAAAAGACAGGGTATCTCTATTTGACTAAAATCATTTGCCTGTTCTTTATAAAATTTCCGGTTCGCATCTGCAAAATATAAATGCCACTCCCGACCTCTGATCCCGTTTGGTTTTTCCCATCCCAAATCAAAACATATTCACCCGGCAGGTATGGATTATCTGTCAAAGTTTTTATTTTTCTTCCCAAAATATCAAATATTTGAATCGTTACGCGCTGTTGTTCCGGAATCCGAAATTTTATTGTCGTTGTCGGATTAAAGGGATTTGGATAGTTTTGTTTTAGCTCAAATGATGCAGCAAAGTTCGAAGAAATATTTTCTTCCAAAATTACCAGATTGCTATCAGGTGAATTAGCATATATCAATGCTGTATAGGCAGGGATAGTAATACTTGGTATCGGAACAGAACTAACCGTGAATATTGTCTGATCGAAAATATTATACCAATCGCCGGAATCCAGCCAGGGAACATCAGAAACGGTACGCTCCAGGTTGCTTAAATTCGCAACTCCCATAATCTTATTACTAAACGTTGGGTGATCAAATCCCCAAACCAAAACTTTTTCGGGGTTGTATTTAAATAATCTACGCAATGATCCCTCATACAAAGCCGGATTATTTTTTCGCTGAAAAATCAGCGATTGGAAATAGTTGTAATGATCCTGTCCTCGCTGGGTTGAAAGTAAATTCCATTCCAATGGACGGTAGGATAATTTTTGGTCATCATTCATCCAACCACGCGGGGCACTGAATTCTATCCCCTGCCACAGCATAGGGATTCCTAAGGAAGTGAACATGAAAACAGCGTATAATTTATCGCGTTGAATGGCTTCGTTGAGAGGTACACCTTGAAAAGTGGTCATTTCATAGATTAGGGATTGTTCATCGTGATTGACATTTGCATTCACAGGTTCCGTACGATTTGCATAAACTCCCGGTGAAGACGGTGTATCATTGCCCGGATATGCACCTAAATCGAGGACCAAATTTTCAAAGCTTGTCAAAGATGTGTTTCGAAATCTGGCTTCATCAAAAACTTCGTCATGGTAGCTGTCGTGCCAGCCGCCGGTGAGGCCGCTATAAAACACCAGCGCCGGACTTTCCGGTAGGTGTTCAGCGATTTGGTAAATCTCACCATTATATTCTTGATCAATTTTGTTGGCCCACCCTAAAATACCAATATTTGGCTCATTGACATTCCATCCGCAACCCTGGGTAAAATCATATCTGAATCCATCCACGCGGTATTCGTCAATCCACATTTTTAAGGATTCATAGACAATTTCCTGGGTCTCCGCAGTCCAATGGTCCATATCCCGGAAAAAGAAGAGAGCATCTTCGTTGAATCGAAGGTCAGTATACTCCTTAAAATATGGAGAAGTGAGAAGATCCGGTTGCATCTGCCAAAGCGGACCGGTATCGTTCTGGTGATTAAAAACAACATCTACAATCACTGCTATACCATGGGCATGGGCTGAGTCCACAAGCACTTTAAATTCACGTGGAGTGCCGTAGTCCGGTTCAAATGCAAAATAGGTATTCAGATCATACCCCCAAGAATGTCCCGACGCGCCAACGGTTCCATAATCATTAATAGGCATTAGTTCAATTGCGTTCACCCCGAGAGAATCAAAGTAGGGAATTAGAGTGGTAAATTCTGCAAAGCCTGCTTCACCCGCAGCTAATCCATAATAACCGCCGGCAAATTCTCCAATATGCAATTCATAAATAATGAGTTGATTTAGTGGTGGTCTGACATAATCAGTGCTTTGCCATTCATAATCATCTGCTGTTAATCCTTGCGGGCCTATTGTAAACCGCGAACCTTGCTCACCGTTCCACTTTCCCCACGGGTCGTAAAAGTAAATTCCTGAATCGGTTTGATATAAATATTGATATGTTCCAGGCACCAGGTCAAGATTAATCCACCAATTATCAGATGAGATATCTCTTCGCATCAGAATCGCCGGTGCTGAAGCCACGGGCTGCCCGGCAGGCGCTACTCTCAGTAATACGGAATTTGTTCCCCCAACTCGTAGCCTGAAAGTGGTAGAATCATTCGAGGAGGTGCTTGGCAACGTAACGCCATGGTTTGCATAGGCTGGCAATGGCTTCACTGGAGAATTACCTGTTTGAATTACGAAATTCACCGTATCGGCATTTGTTCCCACATCCAGTATCACCGTATATGTTCCATCGGAAAGAGGCTCTGAACGCGTAAAACTTAACTGCTTTGTATTAAAATCGTAATGGCTACCGAGATTGCTATAAGAAGTACTGTTAATTTTTAGAATAATATTTGATGTATCGACCGTCGTGCCTACTTTTGGAAAAATAAATGCCGAAATAGTAGGGGTGTTAATATTTATGATGCCTTGCCTTTGATTGGGAAGAAGATGATAAATTGTCGGATCCTGTACAAATAGATATGAATTATCATTATCCTGCTGATTTATATGATGATTCAGCGGATCATTAGGCCAGGGACTTGCTCCGTTATAGTAAAATTTGTACTGCCAGGCACCCGGTACTCCTTCAGGGGGTGGATTTGGATTTCCGCCAATAGCCAATCGGGCTGTTCGAGTCCATAAATCTCCGCCCTGATAAGACATGGGCCATGCTGTGTTATTCCAACCATTAAACTCTCCCGGTACGGAAATCCCCGTTTGCCCGGAAATATTATAACGAAATGTTACATCAACACTATCTGCTGATCGGATATTTATTGATAAAATGCAAATGAGCGTTAAAACAAAGAACATTTTCTTACCTAATTCCATTCATATTTCTCCAATATAGATTGATACGACTTAGTCATAAACTTAAAATAAAAATTGCATTTCTAGCAGAGTTTGCCATTTTCCTCTACGGAATCAAAAAATAATGCCAATTGTAAACGTGCAAGATACAAAATGATGTAAATTATGTCTTTATTCTTGTGTTACATAAATATTGGTTGTAAATGGTTTCAATTCCTTTATGGAAAATCTTGATAAAGTAACAAGACTTTTTTCATCTTCATAATTTGCCAGATTTATATGCTTATAATTGCTTATGAGTTCAGCAGGATAATTAAAACTAATATTTTTGGCTTGTTTTGAAGATAGATTAGTAATTACCAATGCAACGGATTCCTCATGCTCACGAACAAACCCACCAACAGACTGATTATCTGATTTTATATTAATAGGAATAAATTTCCCTTGAATGAAGCAAGAGTGTTTTCGCCTCATTTTCGTAAGCGAACAGTAAATTTGGAGTAGATTTTGGTCTGCTCTCTTCCAGTCGAGCGAATAATCATCATGGCGAATTTTATAATCGTCTCCTCTGTCCCCCATTTCCTGGCCCGCATAAATTAGAGGAATACCGGTAATGGTGAATAGAAATTGTGCATATGCTTTTATGGCTCTATCACCAAACACATTGATTGCTCGTGGCAAATCATGGTTTTCTAAAAACCTGAGTGGTAAGGCGTTTTGTGGAAATAAAGCATCTCTTTGGGTGATTAGATTAATTACATCATTTGTTCTTCTACTTCCCTTTCTCACATCAACAAGCATATAATAGACTGTCCAATCATACTCAGAATTAAATCCGTTGTTTAAAATTGTTGGACTTTCCCATTCGGCGAGCATATAAAGATCAGGTTTAATCTCTCTCAACTCTTTCAGAACTTCTTCCCAAAAACCATAGGGAATAAATCCGGCCACATCACATCTAAAGCCGTCTATATCATATTCATTTATCCAACAAAACATGGTTTCTTTCATATATTTCCATGTTTGCGGATTTGCGTAATCAAAATCGATTACATCCGTCCAATCGGCTATTTTTCGTGTAACTTCACCCTTTTTATCTCTTAGAAAATAATTCTTCGACTCTTTGAGTAACAGATGATCGTTTGCCCCATGATTTGGTACAAAATCAATGATGACCTTGATGTCATTTTCGTGGTAAAGAGTGATCAATCTTCTTAAATCAGAACCGTTTCCATTTGAAGGATTTATTCCCCGGTGATCTCTAATCGCATAGGGCGAACCGGCATTTCCTTTCTTCCCTTTTGCCCCTATCGGATAAAACGGCATTAACCAGACGATATTCACACCCAAATCTTTTATATAGTCTATTCTGTTTGTCACCTCGCTGAATGTTCCCTGCTCTGAAAATGCCCGTACAAATAATTCATATATGACCCCTTCTCTTGCCCATTTCGGAGGCTTCTGAAGAACAATATCATGATGATTTTTTAGCGGCCGGTTTTTACCGTATTTTTTCTCAGCATAAAGAACGATAGATGATAAGTTTACTGACACAATTAACTTCCTTCGCACTTTGGTCGCAGTATTACCATTTAGATTACAGGTTAGTTTTACTCCTGGAAAATATATTTTTGTGAAAAATTCAAATTTAAAAAGGGATTCTCAGGAAATTTATCTTTCAATAAGCGCCCCAACACATCCAGTTCACCATCCCTCATTTCAATAACAGCGGGGCTCACATCTACCCCTGCTCTTAATCCATATAGTGTGATATCCAAAACAATATGATTTGCGGCAATCCAGACTATGGCATTATTATAGGTCCAGGCCGCTTTTCTGGGATATTCCGCATTCGCTTCCCCCATTACCAGTTCTTCCATATCTCTGACTAAAATCAACTTATGATCCCATATTTTTTCCAATCCTCTTTCATCCAAATTGTAGCTGAATTTCAACCCGATATCGGGCACACTTGTAAAAGAGAAGAGCACAACTTTGATGCCGCGTTTGACGGCCTCTTTAAGTTCTTTTTCCAAAAGTGCGACTTCTCTATTCCATGCCGATAGGTAAATTTGGATCTTGGAATTGTTTATCATTTCCCGGGCTTTCGAGATCAAATTCTCATATCCTGAGATGTTCCAGCAAAGACTTCCTAATTCATAATCCACTTGAATGTCTTTTAGGCTTTCCTTGAATTCACGCACTTTATTCTTATGACTTTGTTCAAGCAGTTCCAAAAGTTTATCCGGAGGCAATGGAATATATTTTTCAGGTTTTGTTGGTAAAGCATTCACCGCACCAAATTTCTCAAGGCGATGGATAACATCATAGATGGCAGAACGGGGAACCCCGCTCTTTTTGCTAATTTCATATCTGGTTGCGGGATATTCTTCCAACAAATAAACATATGCTTTTGCCTCATATTTTGTAAATCCAAATTCGATCATTTTCTCCACAACACTATAGTTCATGTTCCTCCTCTCTATCGTTTCTTATCCTGTTTTGATACGTATTTAATTTCCCCAAAAAGTTTTTAATATCTCATCCGTATGTGCACGCCAATTTCCCCAACTGTGTCCCTCATTATAAACATTATATTTAACGGAATATCCCTTCTCCTCAAGTAATTGAACAAATCGATTTGATAGAGAATCGAGACCTTCATAAGTACCCCAGTCCAGATAAATCTCGATATCTCTGAGAGGATATTCCTGAAATAAATGGAATATTTTTTGATTGTCCCATTGGATGGCGGATGATTGTCCGGCAACTTTACCAAACAGGTCAGATAGTTGCAGCCCTGTATACAAACTGGTTAATCCCCCTAATGAAGCGCCAAGCATTCCCCTGGTTTCTGCTTTTGAAATTGTCCGATAATTTTTATCTATAAAAGGAATCAGCTCCAGTTTCAACATTTTTAAATATTTTTCATTGAGCGTATATTCATTCATTCGTTCTACCGGATCAATAAAAATTACTATTAATGGCTCAATAAGATTGGCACTTTGGAGATTATTCAGGATATTCACCATACTTCCTAATTGGACGTATTCTTCACCATCGTTTACATAAAACGTAGGATATCGAATTGTCGCTTCAGCATAACCGGGGGGTAAATAGATTATTACATTTTGTACACGCCCTAAAATTTTGCTTTCAATGCTGTCCTCAACAAGAGTGCCTTGGGGGACTGAATCATTTAACCCAACTTCCCAGGCCTGCTGATATTCTGGCATTATAATTTCAGAATTGGGCCCAAAACCACCCCAAACTGTTCTTGGATTAAGAGGATCTAAAATCCACACAGAATCTACAATCATCTTATAATCCAATCTTGCATCCAGGGGAAAGCTTTTAGAAATATAATGTAGGTTGGTACCTGTTAAGTGCGAAGAAGAATCCGCTTTTGGATTCCATTTATTAAAGTCGCCTGCTACTGAAAAGGAAGAAACCTGAGAACTTAAATATAAAAAATGGCACAGACTATCCTCAATAAGCGGAAATCCTTCGTGAGACTTGATATTTATAAAACTATACACTAATGCTTGTTTTATATCTCCATCAGCAATTTGAACCGAATTTTTCAAATCTTCAAATTTCCAGTTCATTATTGAATCAACACTCAGCTCATTCTCAAAAAATTTGCTTCTTACTATTTTTTCACGGCTAAAACAGGCGAGATATAGCCATATAAAAAAAAATAATCCAACACCAAAATATTTCATCCCTTGACACTACCTAAGGTTAAGCCGGAAATAAGCCAGCGACTCAAAAACATAAAAAGTACTACCACAGGAATACTGACAACCACCGCTCCAGCAGAGTAAAGCCCCCAGGCTGTTTCCATGCTGGATTGAAATCCTTTTAAGCCAATAGGAAGTGTAAAAAGACCTGTATCCTGAAGAAGAACCGCAGCAACAAGATATTCTGACCATGCTGTCATAAACGAAAAAAGCGCTGTGATCGCTAGCGCCGGCAATGCCAAAGGCAAAACAATGCGATAAAATGTAAAAAACGGTGGTGCTCCATCTATCATTGCCGCTTCCTCTAGACTATAAGGAATGGTATCATAATAACCCTTCATCTGCCACACGGTGAATGGTAGCGCAGTGGCTGAATATGCAATAATCAATCCGATGTAAGAATCGTATAATTTTAGCTTTATCAACATTATAAATAATGGAAGCAGAAGCATGGTGACAGGAAACATTTGTGTGGTGATGATGCCCAACATCGATGCATTTCGACCGGCAAATTTGTATCTTGAAAATGAATATCCTGCGGTTGCTGCAAGACCCACACCCACAATTGTCACTATTGCCGAAATTACAATGCTATTCCACATCCACAGCATAAATGGTTCATCAAGAAACAATTTCACGTATGATTCCATCGTTGCATCTTCAGGGATGATCGCCAAAGATTTTGTCAAAAGCCGATCCCCGGGCCGGAGAGAAATTGAAATGACACGAAGTATTGGATAAAGAGCAAAAATGGTAAATATGCCCAATATCAGATATGATCCGATTCGGCCACGAAGTGTTAGATCTCGTGGTTTACGCATAAGATTTTTCTCTAAGCATAAACATTTTCAATCACTTTTGTATGTTTGATAAAACGCCAGCTAAAAATGAATAAAATGACAAAAATTATCATTGAGAAAGCAGCGGCGTATCCCATTCTGAAATAGGTAAATGCTGCTTTATAAACATAACTGACCAGTATGTGGGTTGTATCCGAAGGTTCACCGCCATTACTCACCAGCCAGACAACATTAAAGTTGTTGAAGGTCCAGATAATTCCCAAAATTATTGCCGGCACCATGACAGGTTTCAGAAGTGGTGCAGTAATATTTCTAAATTTTTGGAATGCATTGGCACCATCCAGATCCGCAGCCTCGTATAATTCATCGGGAATACTCTGCAACCCTCCCAGTGCCACAATCATCATAAACGGAAATCCCAGCCAAATATTAGTAATCAGACAAGCAGTGAACGCGCCCCATTCGGTAGAAAGCCAGGGAATCTGCAAGCCGGCAACATCGGAAAGAAAAAGATTTACCGCGCCATACTCGGAGTTGAACATACCCCGCCAGGTCAAGGCAGTAATATATTGGGGAACCGCCCAGGGAAGAATCAAAAGCGTTCTGAATACTGACTTTCCCTTGATATCTTTGTTAAGTATGAGTGCAAGAAAGATTCCGATTCCAACATGAAAAACCAAATTAATTGCGGTCCATAAAAATGTTTTCCAGAGAAACCACCAGAAGGTGCTCTCGGTGAGAACCAGCAAATAATTTCTTACTCCCTTGATCCTCCAATCATGAAAGTGTGTCAAATTCATATTTGAAAAAGAGATAATCACATTGTAAATAAAGGGCCATAACACAACCAGAGCCATCACCGCTAAAGCAGGCATCACATAATAATAAGCCAGTCTGTTATTTGCTCTCATTGTGCTCATTTGATAAACTCTCTGGACTGTCTTTCGTGAAAACTTATCATTCTCTATTCTCCTGAATTAACTTTTCTGCAAGCGCCTGCATTTCCTTTGCTGCTTCATTCGGCGAATACGCACCGGTAAAAATGCCCTGATACGCGGGCCGCATAGCATCCCATATCCAGCGTAATTCAGTTATCACCGGCATTGCGCGTCCAACTTCCATTTGATCCAATGCTGCCACATACAAATCGTCTTGCTTCAATTCAGAATCATAGAGTACAGCTTTAAGAGAAGGAATGATATTAAACTCTTGTGCAAATTCTTTTTGCACCTTTGCTGATGTCAGGTATCTCACCAGTTGAATCACAACCTTAAGTTTTTCCCCCTTCAGATTAACATTAATCATATATCCCAGTGGAGCAACAAGAGGAGTGGGCCAGTTGCCAGTTTCATCAATTTTAGGAATGCGGGAAAGTCCAATATTCATTCCGGATTTTATATAGGTTCCCCATGACCAAGGACCATTTATAATCATTGCCGATTTTCCGTCCAGAAACAAGGCATTCGCTGTTTCATAATCACATTCTTTTGGAATTACCTCGTATTGGTGGGCTAAATCATAAATGAATTGAGATGCCTTTACCACGGCTTCTGTGTTCAGTGTGGGAGAATTGTCTTTATCAAGAATCCATCCATTAAATCCGCCAATAAATGGTACAGCAAAAAACGGCTCCGTATAATTCCAAGCCAGAGCATAATTATCATCCTCATCGCTTTGATTCAATGAGCTCGTTTTCCACCATTCAATAAGCTCTGAAAAGGTTTTGGGGGGTGTTGTTAGGAGATTTTTATTATACACCAGGCATAGATGATTCCCTACCCGATCCGCGATTTGGAAAAGATGCCCATTAAACTTTGTATTTGCAGAAAACGGTTCAGTAATATAACTGTCTAAAAACGCTTCTGAAAAAAACGATTCCAGCGGCATTATCACTTTTAATTCGGATAGCGGTCCGATATTGTCGCTTGCACCATGAATCAGCGCCGGTCCCTTGCCTGCTAAGGAAGAAATGATATAATTGGTTCGAAGTTCTTCGGTTGAATAAAAGAGCTCCTGAAATTGATATTGCGGGTAGTCTTCACCAAACTCATTAAGCTTTTTCTGCAGTAACTCCCGCTCAACCGGCCGGAGTGAAGACCATAAAATCAGCTTCTCCTGCGAGCTGCCCAAACAGCCCAATAAAGGAAAACCCACAATGAGAAGTAAAATCCTCTCAAAAGAGAATTTAATTTTCATCCCGATCTTTATTAATTGTGAATAATTAATATCTTCTTAAAATTCGAAATACTCCATCAACTATCATCCATTTTTACTTCTGTTGAAAGGTGCCTGAACCAGAAATAATAGAGCCCCACCGTAAGAAAGATTAATATTCCAAATAATGGCCAGAATGATTCCCAGCTCCTTAATACAACTGTCATACCAGTAAGAAACAAGATCACTTGCCAGGGAACTGCAAAAAAGGTGGAAATGATATCTCTCCGATTCTCAGAATTGATTCGTTGAAGCACCTCACCTGGTAATTTGCTGCGAATATGTCCCCACATTCCAAAAGGGCGGGTTTTTTTATAAAATTCAAACAATACTTTATCCTCTGTGGGCACAGTGGAATAGGTTCCAATCAACATAAAAATTACCGACGTGCCGCTGGCCAGTAAAAATGAAAAATATTCGGGAATATCAGGAAAAAAATATTTTTGAATGACGGCCATAATCATTCCACCTGCTATTCCGATGGCAAAACCATATCCGTTTAATCTCCACCAATACCAGCGAGCAAGAGTAGGAATCAGCAATCCTGCGCCGATACTCATGGTAATCCAACCCCAAATGTCATTTATGTTCCGTATAACCAGAGTAAACAATAAGCCTATAATCACAAAAATAACAGATGCCCATCGCCCATGTCTCATCAGCGTTTTTTCGGACGCATCAGGGTTTATATATGCTTGATAAATGTCTTTGACCCAATAGGCGGCTCCGGCGTTCACTGTAGAGTCGAATGTCGACATAGCTGCAGCCATTAATCCTGCTACCAAAAGCCCTTTTATGCCGATAGGCACAAGTCGGTTGATAACAATTGGTAAAACTGTTTCCGGGTCACCAATAACCTGATTTTGAGTTCCGTAATAAATTCCGAGCATGGCAATCGCCATAATGAAAGGCCAACGAAAGGAGAGCAAGAAAGTCCAGAACAGAGAAAGCAAACCGGATTCACGGTCACTTCTTGCAGCAAAAAATCTTTGAATCATATATTGGCTGGTTCCCCCAATTCCCTCAAAGGTTACCTTCACGAGATAAAAAAATATCGCTATCCCAAATAAATTATAGATTGAATATTGTGATTCAGCGGGGATGTTTAAAGTCCATTTAGGAATCACACTTGTCCATGCTTCTTTTGTGGTTGTAAATGCTTGAAAAGTGCCATCGCGCATGGGCATGGAAATTTGAAATACATCAGGTAAAATAATTTGTGTCATTACCATTATTACAATAAACATGATGGTGAAAAAGATGAGTAATCCCTGAAATACATCGGTCCAAACGACACCGTAAAGTCCACTTGCTACGGTGTATATCATTGCTAAAAATATCATTAGTGAGGCGGCCCAAAATTCGGAAGATAGCCCCCAAAACGCTGGGATACCGAGGAATTCACCAATAAACTTTCCTGAACCGATTGCAAAATAGGTGATCATTGCTATGGTAAAAATGATTACTGATAAGGCGCTGATTAACCGGGCAACATCCCCTGCCCTGCCCTTTCCAAAACGAAAATGCATCCATTCTGCGAATGTCATCACCTGGGCTCGACGATTCCATTTTCCCATGAAAATCATTAAAAAGGCCATTATTAATGTAACACCACCACGAATTTCAATGAAAAATCCACTCACACCTAATGCAAAGATAAAAGCGGTATTTATCATTGTCCCGCTAACATCCAAATTGGATGCCATACCCGATGCACCAAGCGCCCACCAGGGCATTTTCCTGTTTCCTAAAAAATAGGAATCTATACCAGCACTTGCTTTTTTTTGCAGGTACAAACCAACAAATACTATTCCAGTCAAGTAAACAATAACAATCAGGTAATCAATAATCGACATAACATTTCTCCACTATTCTGTGAGGTTCTTCTCTAAAAGCATTTAAATAATATTCTATCAAGAACCCAATCTCCTAACAGAAATTTATTAGTCCGTACATTTTAATTTTTTACAACTTGATCAAGCTGTTTTTTCAGAATATCCGCCTCAGGAAAATTTGGATCAATCTGATATAATTTGTCTAACATTTGCATGGCTTCTTTATAATTTGCATTTAAAGCGTAAGCACCACTCAAATTATATATCACCTGAGCATCATCCGGATTCATTTCGAATGCTTTCTCAAGATATGGCAAAGCTTCTTTTTTTTTACCTGTCTCCAGGAGAATAGCACCAATCCACTTATAGGCATAGGCAGATTTTTCAAGCTCAAGAGATTTGTACAGAATTGGTAATGCCTCGGAATATCGCGGAATGTTTATAAGCGCATTAGCACCTTCTAAATAAGGAGATATATTGTATGGAGTTAAGCATATTAAAGAATTATATTCCCGGAAACTTTTATAATATTGATTTCTTTTTTTATAATACTCGGCCATTTCTACATGACCACGCTCTAAAGTATACTTTTTATCAGTCCAAATTTTAATAGCGAGTGATTCGGCTTTTGTTGACGGTCGATATTCCCTCAATGATGTATTTGGCACCGATTTGGGTTTAAAAGGCCAGCCACCCTTTAAAACACGGATTCTGATATCTCCATATAAACTATCTAGTTTTGTTACCCCCCACGATTTCCGAATATCGGAAGAAGATCTAATTTTACTGTCATCCCAGTTTTCTGCGATAAATTTACTTTCCCGCAGTGCATCGAAAAAAGCATCTGCCATTTTGAAATATCCATTAATATTTGGGTGCAGATGTTCAAGCATTAAATTGTTGCCGATAAGACCTTCGGGAGAAAAATCTTCAAAGACAGACTTCAGTCGAACCACTGGAACATTGTAGTTACCACATAATTCATTTATTATTTCATTGAATTCCTCGGATGCTCTGAATCTAAGGGCATCTAAATCCTTTGCCTGATAATATTTGTCCTTTGCCTTGCTATAATTTTTTTCATTCTCGAGTATCTTCGCCGCACGATATACTTCAGCGGCAGCAGGATATTGTTCAGTTTTGATTGAAATAAATGGTCTTTGATCGCGTATATTACTTACTAATTCACTCACCAGAACCGAAACCGCCTTTTCGGTCGATTTTTTCAATATTGCATTGAGATTCTTCCTGAACTGATTCAAGCCGAGTAAATATGTCGGATTTTGGTATGCAATTTTTTGATCCGCAACAAGACGTTCCATTAGGGTTGCCGTTGGATCGAATTGAGATCCATTGCTAAAAATGTTATTTATAAATTGATGAATTTTTATAACTATATCTCGGATCAACACAAAAGTCTTGAATTGATTTAATTTTAAATACGAGAGCACAATCCATCTGAATTTCCCTATAGACTCTGCGGAAGCAATCCCATAGGCACCATAATACTCATTGTGTCCCGCATATATCAGAATTGCATCCGGTTCATTTTCTAAGATTTCATCCAGAAAATCCAAAAGTGTATAAGAATTAATTGCAGCCGTTGCAGTATTGATGATTTCAATATTCTTGTTAGGGAAAGCCTCGGATAGTCGATGATTCAAGATTCTGGAAAACATCAAATTTTCTGAATATGGATACCCTGCAGCCGTTGAACCCCCCAATACAAAAATGCGGTATCCATTTTCAGGTTTCTTTTTTAAAAATATATCATTTGATGGATCTGGTACATTGGATTGTGTGGAGAAGTAGCGCCGTGTAACGTATGGATTGCAGGTTTTATAGTCCGAGTACGCGCCTGATGCGCTAATAAAGAGATCCAGATTTCCTCCGTAATTGACAACCCTCAACAGTACTTCCACCAAAATAAGAAAAAGAATCGATAGGATAAGGGCAATAATTCTAAACAGCCAGACTTTCCCCGGCGAAATTTTCGTTTGCAATGTCTGAAGATATTTTTCTACTTCATTTTGTTCTACAGCTAAATGTTTGGATATCCTATTTTTGGAGATTTTTGAATGATTTTTCCTTATGTATCTCTTTTGTTTTTTTGTTAATGACATATAAACCTAAACAAATTTCCATTGATCATAAATATTTCATATTTAAAAAAAGGGCATAAGCTCCAGCAGCTTATGCCCTTTAAAATAGCTTATCGAGGAAATAAGCTCCTCAAAAATAACATGGGCATTTTCTTATCGAATTAAAGTCATTTTCCGTACTTTGTTAAAGTCTCCAGTTTTCATTCTGACAAAGTAAATACCCGAAGCTACTTTATTCCCTGTTTCATTGATGCCGTTCCACTCCACGGAATGACTTCCTGCATTCTGTTCCTCATTTACCACTTTTCTAACAATCTGTCCATTAATATTATAGATTGTTATTTGAACCTGCGAAGATTTGGCTAACTGATACCGAATCGTAGTGGTTGGGTTAAATGGATTCGGATAGTTTTGATCCAAAGCATACTGGAATGGAACCAAACCACCTTCATCTTCAATTGCCGTTGGAGTGGTCAGATCAGGCGGAGATTCAAATGGCAGATTGCTTTGCACCCAATCAAGTGTATTTAGTGTATAAGCGCTCGGCCATACGGTGATTGGAAACTGACCGCCAGGATTGGGTAATATTTGATCCGGATTGACAAATTGATAATAACGTCTACCAGTTGCAGTGCCACCACCATTTGTCACATATCCACCCGTCCTTGTACCATAAGCAATGATAAATCCAAGCTGATACCAGCCCGGAGGATTAACCGTGTATGTGGCGGTATAGACCATATCTTGATTCGGATCTTCCAGTACGATGGCACGCTCACCAAAGGTGGGCCAACCCTGAGATAGCGCAAATAAAGATCCGTCAAATTGAACCCAGACCGAATCTGTTCCCGGGACAAACAGATGTGGATTTGTATTTTGAAGCGGGTCAGTTGCCGGTTGCATATTCACACTGAATGTGATGTCAATGGCATTCGTATAAAAACAATTTGCCGGCGCACCGTTAAAAAATTGCCTGTCGAAGCCCCACTCTCCAGGTGTGACTTGTTGCGGGTCGCTTGTCCATGTGTACTTCCGATCGCTACCGCCCGTACTGGAGGGTTCTTCCCAGCCACTATCTATATCGGGGTCAGTCAGATTACGAATATCAAGATTGGGAATGTAGTTGGGAGAATTGGGATTTACTCTAGTCGAGTCCCAGCGGATGAAATACTTATACGTAATGTCTGTGCCAGGAACACGAGTGAACGGTTCCGATGTAGCCCATTCCTGGAGTCCGGGAATGAATGTCATATCAATCAAATCCCCTGTGTCACTATAGGGGGGATTTGGTAGATCAAAACCATTGGGACCAATAATATATATTTTATCCCCAACCCCACGGTCGAAAAGCCCCAACCCTTCAACTGCCTCAGTGCTCACCCGAAATGTAAGAATTCCGGCCACCGGGGGATTAAGATTGGGATCATATGCCGCATCACTAAACCATTTCCAACTTAACGTTGTATCCATAGTATTGTTTACCAGATTGTCCGTATAACTAAACGTCCGGTCGGGAGTACTTTCCCACGTTACACTGCCATCCTTTACAAAAACAAATTTATAGGCCTGTGAATTATTCGCGATAGCGGAATCCTTATCAACATAAGCTACACCAGAATAGAAAGAGCTGTCAATTGCACTTCCATTTTCTCTGGATAGTAAAACCATTTTGGGTGCGCTCCAACCCACATCTCCAATGGGTGGCCCACTGCGAATTCCAACTGTATCCGTCGTAGCAGGATCAAACAACTGTTGTTGAGTATAACCGGCCATACTCACCCGGAAGTAAATGGCAACAGTATCCGGTTTGGATTCAAACGGTTTCCAGAATTGATTGACAGTGGTTCCGGAATGATGATAATATTGAACTGGCAAAACCGTATCAGCGGTTCCGGCAATGAACCAGCGGGTATCAATGCCAATCTCATCTTCAAAGCCACCTTCCCAACCACCATCCGGGTTTGTGCCGGTATTCTCATCAAATCCGGTCCAGAATTTATACCATAACGTATCTCCAGTATTCATTTGACATGTAAATGTCCAATAATCTCCACCAATACTGGTCATTTCCATAGTTGACGCAGAACTCCAGTCGATTACATTACCATCCGGCAGTGTACCCGGTGCTGTACCGTTATAAGCGCCTCGCATCTCGATAAATCCATTGGTCGCCGTTATCGTATCCAGGTTTGTAGCCATATTTGCCCGGAATGTGACATTTATGGTTTGTCCCATCGCAGGCAGAGAAAATCCTGCTATGAGAAAAACCACCAAACTTAAATAAAAAATACATCTTAGATTTTGTTGCATGAAATCCTCCTTACATTTTGATAAATTATGATTTACAAACAAAATTCAAACTGAAGAAATTTGTAGATTTTTGCACCCCCTTTCTGGATTTTATTAAAATACAAGAGCTAATGTAAACCTGTTAATGCCTCCTAAGTGTGTAAATTCCTGGTAAGCATAATCCGCTAAAAAACCAAGACCGGAACTCGTTTTCGCGCTCACACCTGCACCCAGTGTTAGTCCTTTTTCCCTCTGCTCCAAAAACAGTTCGTTAAATCCTCCACGTAAAAAAAGCACTTCTTTAAACAAAGCCAGTTCTGCCCCGGCACTTACACTCTGGCCATTATCATTGGGATTAATACCATCAACTGCCAGAGTAAACCGGTTCCTCTCGCCTTTAATGGCATCCCAGGAGAGACCCAAACGCATGATGAGAGGAAGATCGAATTTTCCGGTATTTAAGCTCCCGGTTACACTTTGATTATTGCCTTCCTGATCCGGTGCAATATCGACCCTAACATTCAGATCATCTCCACTCATTTGCATTTTTGTTCCCACATTGGAAATACAAAAGCCTAGGCGGATTCTCGGGAAAGGAGTATCATATAGTGCGCCCACATCAATGGCAAATCCCGCTGCACTAGAATTAAGAATTTTTTCATTTATGTATTTTATATTTCCACCCAGTGAAAAACGATCAGTCAGATTTCGCGAAATAGTAATTCCTACTTCAATGCTGGTAGCATCAAATTTTTCGCCGGTTCCCATGGGCTGGTCCGGTGTGGTAATGTCCATTTCCTCTGTACCTAAAGCAGTAACATTTATACCTATATTACCAACAGCCTGAAGAGGAATAACAACACCGAAATAATTATAATTTAAACCGGGGAGCCATTTTGCATGATCAACCAGCAGGGCATATCCCGGCAGTCTTGCAACGCCCCCGGGATTCCAAAACATCGCGCTTGCATCATCGGCAACTGAGGCAAAAGCACTTCCCATAGCTGTTCCCCTCGCTCCTACAGGTATTCTTAAAAAAGTGGCGGCGGAAGTTCCCACTTTCTTAACCTCTTGGCCATAACCGCTCAAACCCATCTCAGTCAATATAAAAACCAGAATTAAAAGCTTTAGTAAGCCATTCCACTTGCGAAAAATTATAATATTCATAATCATTCTTATATTTTGATTTTTATTTGATAATTGCAAAAGTTCCTGTTTTTTCACCTATACCGGGAGCATCTATATGGTAAACATAAATTCCATAAGAAATTTCCAGATTGTCTCTACTGAGGACATCCCAGATGGCTGTTCCATTATCGAGTTGATTACTATGTTCAATTTTATCAACCAGGATTCCATTCACATTAAATATTCTGATGGTACACTCTTTGGGTAAATTAATAAAATGAATCTCGCGGGGCCCTCTTCCACTGGAATACGTATTTCGCGGCTCCCACCGCTCTGCGGCAATATAAGGATTTGGTACAACGCGAATATTTTCCAATTCTTCTTTTGCCAGTTCCTTCGATTCAGATTGACTCTTCATCGTGAAGCTATAGATATCTTTCGATAAAAAGGGCTTTCTTAAATACACATTAAGGGTATCTCCATCAACTGGATTTCGACCAACAGGATAAGGAGGCTGCAAATTTAGTGTAATTTGCCAGGTATATACTAGCTTTCCACTTTGATCTGGTTCGAGGAGATAAATTGTATCCGTTCGGTTCGCATTTGTCGTATCGATGCTAAATTTGCCATTGGTACGATCGATTTCGGCAAAGCCAAACTCCACGGGTACATTATCTGAAATATTAAATACTTGAAAATTGACGTCTTTTTCGGGCAAGGGTAAAAAGGATATTGTGGTATCCTTCGACCTCCCAAATCCAACATTGCCAAATATGATTTGGTAATCATTTGGCCGCTGTTGCCCCTGGACGAGCAGAAATTTTGTAAATTCAAATTGGAATGCGAATATGTTGGGGTCGGACCAACTGGAAAGCTCTTGATCTAATCGTACTCTTGCTTCGTTGAAAAACTTTAATCTAAATCCATCCACAAGAGGCACCTCATCATCGAGATGAAATGTGGTATCCCGATCAATCTCAACAATTCCATCAGTGACATTTGTCAAAGTAAAGTTTTTTGTTGTCAATACCTGTCTTCCGATGGCATCCTGAAAAATTGTATCCTCGAATGTAATTTCATAAGTTGTACCATCCTTTATTGCATTGGGATCGACGATGTCAAACTCAATATCACCGGTTGAGCTTCCCTGGATATGTTGAAAATTAGCAACTTCAGTGGGGATATAGCCAGCAATTGGTGCCCGTGGCCGGACGACAACAACGTTTGGCCCGGTTGTAATATTACCCTGAGGATCGACGTTGATTTTCATGGGCGATTCGGATGGTGCAATGCCACCAAATTCAAAGCCAAAATCATAAGAGGTTATCGCGTAAAAGTAACGCTGTCCATTTACGACAGTAGTATCAGTAAACGAGTGTAAAATTCCGGTATCAGTACCAAGATCAAATTTGACACCATTAATATCTATTGGGTGATATCCTTGTATTCCGTCATCCAAATCAAATTGTTTAATAGGTCTTAACAACGTCTTGACACCCTGGGCGTCGGTGATTATCTTAGCGTCCAAAAATGCGGCATCGGTTGCCCGGTAAATACGGTATCCTTCAAAATCATTTGCGTTCCCACCCAACTTATCAATGAATTCATCAAAAGAGAATTCCGCTATATCATCCCAGTAAAGCGTCACTCTTTTATCACCCGGAACAGCGGTTACGTTTGGAGGGATTGGCGCTTTTGCAAATTGATAATCGGTTTCATATGCTGTTTGAGCTTGTTTTTGTTTTTGTTTTGCGCTGGCAATATCGGCATTTAAGTTGGGTCCCCCTCCAGCCATTGCTACAGAGATAGCCATCCGCTGTCTTTCACCCGGATCGATTGGAAAATAGCCGGAAGAAATATACATATCATATTCACCAGTTGGCCGTGGAAGAAAGAATTTCCCGGGGGTCATAAAGGTACGCCAGATAAATGCATCTGATGTAGTATTAAAATTAATATTAAAAGCGGGGTCCTGCACCCCACTGGTGATTCCAATAACATCAGTTTCGGAAACATCTGTTTTATCAATGTTTGGTTCACCGGGAAATGCTGTTCCGGAACCGCTTGTAGCTAAACCATTCCCCTCACCTACATCTCCGGTGCCCTCCACGCCATCCAGACCGACATCATCCTGAAGGCTATTCCAATCCCGATCATTATCAAAAAAATCATCACGGGATTCATCGATCATTGGGGCGATATTTTCATACGAAGCTATTTGGGATTTTCCCGGAACAATAAATCCTCTTTTAATAGTATCGCCAGTTTCAAATGATAAATAGTTGATATAACGAACAGCTCTCACGGAACCGGTTGTTTCATCAAACTTTTCCAAATGAAGTGTTAACCTTTCATCAATTAGTCCATCCAAATCCCCGTCAAGCTGATTGGCAATGGTATCCTCCACAAGTGTGACGCCACCGGGTGGTAAATTGTACTCCTGGCCCAAAGAGATTACGATCCCACCCCCGGCAGGGTACTCAATCACCCTCCGTTCGAAGGTCAGTGAGTCAATTAAAACCAGCTTCTCGCCAGCGAGAATTGTCCTCGGTAAAAAATCATTTTCAGTAAACAAGGGAACTCGTACGGCGGGATCACCATTAATGCCATTTATTAAATCTGTATAAGAATCAGCATCACCATCGTTATCGATACCATCCGATTGATTGCCAGGAGTTTCTAGGAATTTTATTGAGCCCAAACCGACCGGATCTGTTCCAAAAGGTTCTGTGCCGATGCGATCAGCATCGGTTAGAAATGCTATATTTGATTCCAGATCTAAAAAGGGCTCATCATCTTGTGCATCTCCTCCCACAATATCCGCAAGCCAGATGAGAAAGGATGTTTTTGAAATTCTTTTTGTACCGTCATTTAATATGTCATGTATATAAAAAATGACATCGCTGATAAGGATTTGGGTCCATGCGAATGCTCTTACATCCAAAACCAAACCCAAGCCGCCTCGAGAAGGATCTGTTTCATCGGGAATATAGTTAAATCGGTCATATAGATTATCTGCCGATTTATAAAACATTTCAACATCAGCATTAAAAATATTTTTGCCAAAAAATCCATTCCAGGAACCTATCCATCCAGGATCACTGGGATCATCCTGTTTATCCCGCCAGCCCCCCTCAGTAGCTGTGGGCCAGGATTCCGGAATATCGCTTCGGGCAATTTCATCCTGATCTGGATTGATATATCCCGGCACAGGTTCTAAATTCCAACTCTCTCCCCCGGGACTCTCCCTATATGTGGGAAAATCCACAATCTGAATTGTTTGACCGTTCTCGTCCGTAACCTCCCCGGCCATCCAAATCGCTACAAGCGCAATATATTCCCTATCCGTATTTTTGGGCCACTCATATGGGAATTCTGTAGCAACAGCCTGAGTACGACCGCTAAACCCAAAATTAAAGACAGAGGCTTGTAAGTTATTGGCATCCATATCTGACTGTCTTCTAAATAGTGGATCGCCTCTCTCATCGGAGGGAACATATTGACCATAAAGGGAAAGACTAAGGAATAGAGAGAAAATAATTAGAGTAATTATTCTGTTATACACGTCGTGCATCCATTTGTTTGTGATTATATTATTTGTTTATTGAACCTGCTCATTAATTATCTCTGAACCATACTTTTATCTGTAACTAAATCTAAAGCCAAATTGAAAATTCCTCGGTTGTGAATAAAAGCTTGGATCGACAAACCAGGTTTCATCGTGTGGATTTCTTGTATCAAAAGTGAAATCAGCCAAACCGGTATCCCCGTAAACGGTGACAGGATTTTTAGCATCGAAGAGATTTAACACCCTCGCAAAAACCTGAATTTTCATGAAATTGAGTTTAAAATCTTTGTATGCCTTTAAATCTACCGTAAATAGATTGGGTTTATTGCGGCTATTTTTCGGTAATCCTGCCAGAATACTCTGACCGGTTCTTGAACCGGTAACCAGAGATGGTGTATAGGGCTGTCCGGTATCAAAACGGGTTAATAAATTTACTCCCCAAGTATTTGAACCGATAAAAACATTAGTATTTAGCGAGTGTCTCTGATCCCAATCCAGAGGAGTTAATATTTTTGTAGGTTCTGCACCTTGATCCCGTTGAGCAAAAAATTCCTGATCCGGATCAGAATTTGTTCCATCGGCAAATTGAAAGGTATAATCAACATTAAATGCAAAGTGATTGGCGAATTTTCTTCTCAGTGTGAGGGTAACACCACCTACATTTGCAAAATCTTTATTAGTGTTCACCACGTAAGATACCCCCGCAATTTGAGTTGTAATTGGTTCACTCGTGGATATCCAGTCCCGGATATCCCTGTAAAATCCGGTGATGTCAATGGCCAAATCTGATGTCAATTCTTGCTGCAATCCTAATTCATACATAGTTGTTCGTTTCGGCTCCAGATCAGGATTTCCAAAAGGGCCTTGCCTTCCACCTGTCGAAGTTACCTTTAGCTGATCATCAACATACAGAAGTTGATAATCCGGAACCTGCTGGAAGATACCATAAGAAAAGTGAATTACGCCTGTCTCCGTAATTGGAAAGGCAACACCCAAACGGGGACTTAACAGAGTTTTAACTTTTGTATCTTTATACCAAAATTGTTCTCTTTCTTCAAGTGTATATTTATTGGATTCAGTTCTTTCTCCAGGATCAATTACTCCGTTGCCATTAGTGTCCTTATAAACATTTATTAACTTGAAAGGATTATATATATTTGGATCTTCCGGATCGACGGGGATTTGTCCTTTAGGATCGAAGAGATCATATCTTAAACCGGCGTTTATGATTAATGATTCATACTCAATTTTATCCTGAATATATGCCGCAAATTTGAATGGCTCGCGAGTGAACTCATTATGTCTGTTAGAACTTTGGGGCAGCGTATCTGGCTCAAAGGGTTGAATATCCTGCCCATTCTCATCTTTTTTTGGCACTAAAGTGATATCATTATAAAAGAGTTCATCGAATTGGAATTCCAATCCACCCTTAAATTGGTGACGTCGATGAACCTGGCTAGTTATATCCCACTTGGCAATCAAGCTTTTTGTGTATCTTTCAAACCAATCCATATCTGTGCCACCCCTTGCAAATTCATTGACACCGGTATTCAAAGAATCAGGGTGCACATAACCGGAACTGAATAGATCATCAAAGAGTTTTGAATCAAGTCGATTATATTTGTAAGCCACGGTTGCTTCATGAAACGTTACTTTCCCAAGCTGATGCGTTAGTTTTCCAATAATACTATAACCTTTCTCATCATCTCCTCGGTCGCCGGTTGGATTCAACTTAAAAAAGTGATCATAATTTCTTCTCTCTTCCATACTTCCAAGCGCGTCAACCTGCAGTTTTAAAGGATTTATAATCTGCCAGCTTAAAGTGGCCTGCCCACTCCAGCGGTCTCTAAAATTCATTGGGACGGCGCTGCTATCACCGGTAGCCCTATTTCTGGTGGAATCTGGTAAATATGCCTTTGGTCCATACAGCCATCCATCTGTATAATAGCGTCTTCCGGTTGCAAAAAAAGTAAGTTTATTACCAATAATTGGTCCACTTAATGAGCCGGTAAAATTGTAGTTTTCTGTTACATCAAATTTATTGATACTGTAAAATATATCATCGCGATTACTTACATAATCACCCGCCCACACCTCGAGATCTCCTGTTATCTGGCTGCCGCCGGTCTTAGTCACAATATTAATAATGCCGCTCATGGCATCTCCATATTCAGCATTAAAGGTGCCACTAATTACCTGAAGTTCTTGAACTGATTCATTTTCAACAATAAATGCCTGAGTTCGGGTAAAATCATCCGTAACGCTGATGCCGTTTACACGGTAAGAGACCTCTGTCGATCTCCCGCCTCTTATATGGATTGCCCCGTCCGCATCGCGAGATACACCTGCCTGCAGACTTAATACATCCTGAAGTTCAGTAACAGCCATATTTTGGATCTGCTCTGCTTGAACGCGTGCTTCAACGGAGGTTAGATCTGGTCTAACAACAGGAGGTTCTGCAACAATTACTACGCTCTCTCCTTCCAATACTTGTGACTTCAAATTAAAGTTTAGAGTAGTCGTTAAATCAGTCAAAACTTCTACATTCTGCATAATTACCTCCTGGTAACCTAAATAGATTACCCTCAACTCGTATTTTCCTGGAGGAACCCGCAGAATGATGAATGTACCATCAATATCTGTTGCGGCACCCAATGATGTCCCTTCTACAATTATATTGGCCCCAATCAGCGGTTCCTTCGAATCCGCATCGATTACGGTGCCCACAACTTTTCCGGTACTTTGTGCAATCATCGAATTCGGTATTAAGAACGCAGTCAGAATTAAGGCGGGTAAAATCGAATGGATTTTTCTCATAATAGGCACACTTTAGTTTAGTTTAATATTTCGTAACTTTTCAGGAAAGGATTGTACATGCATGTTCTTTCGGATATCACTAATTGTCTGATTTCGAATCTTTTCCCACATCATCGCCCTCACGGCACTCTCAACATCCAATTTGGCTTCATCAAAATTTCGGGATTTTGGCGGTATTTTATCAAGACATTTTAAAAATACGTATAATGAATCAATTTCAAGGGGTCCAATCCATTTACCTTCTTTAATAGAAAATACTTTTGACGCCCATTTTCCAAGTTCAGGAGATGTGAGATAACCAAGTTCCCCTCCCTTTTCCGCACTCCATCTACGCACTGAATATTTTTTTGCAATACCACCAAACTCTGATCCGGACTTCAGCAGTTCTTCCACTCTGGATGCATCTTTGCTATTATTTACAACGATTTCGCTCAATTTAATTTTAGGTGGTATCGAAAAGTTTTCTCTAGCAGAATTAAAATAAGCAAGTAGTGAATCTTCGGGAATCACAAAATCATGATAGATTGTGCTTTCCATTCTATTAATGAGATAAGTTTCAAATTCCTCATTGACCGAATCATTAAATTCTTCTGTCCGATGAAGATTTAATTTTTTTGCCTCTGAAAGCATGTATGCTCTTACAACCAGTCCGGCAACAAAATCCTGTAGATCTTTTTTAGTTCTAATCCAACCTTGCTGCTTATCAGAGGTGAATTGGGCAAATTCTTGAAACTTTTCAACAGTCCATTCACCCAAATCGGAGTAGACAATTATTTCATTTCTAAGATGATCAGATTCAGTGCCAAAATTTTCTTTTAAGCGCAATGGCATTCTGTCACTTTTCTGTTCCAAGAGGGGAAATATTTTGTCAAGTACAGATTGATTGAAGGTAACACCAAGATGATGGCGAAGTGAATCAACATAAAGCTGAGTGGCGGTCTTCGTTTTTCGCATCCTCCAATATTTATATAGTTTATTCCTATGCTTTGAATACTCATGTTCCGTTAATAAGGGGTCAACAATCCGGTTATCCACCCTGATGATACTATATCCATCTTTTGTTTGGATTGGTTTTGAAATCTGGCCAATTTCTAAATCGAATGCGGCATCTTCAAATGCAGGATCCATTTCGTCCACGGTAAAGTAGCCTAAATTACCAGCCGATTCACGCAGAACAGGATCGTCAAAGGTATGTTGCGCTAATTCTTCAAATGATTTTCCCAATATGATTTCATGATATAGGGAATCCGCTTCCCTATATGAAGAAGCATAGAGATGCCTGGCCTGTATTTTTGTATTTAATTTTACATACAGCGACTCTAATTCATCTTCTGATACTTTGATATTAGTAGAAATTTTAGTTTTATGAATGCTATTCAACAAATTTTGGATCTCGATTCTCTTATACTCAAAACTCCCCTCTCCATCGGAATCGAAACCGCGCTTCTTTGCCTCCAAAATGAGCAATTCTTCATGTATCATACTTTTTAAAACACTTCTTCTGGCCTCACCATTATCCGTAATCCCCGTCTTCTCCTTAAAATGTTTATATCGGCTTACAAAATCTGATGTGAGAATTTGCTTGCCCCCAACAACCGCAAGCACTTTAGGATTCTGTTCGGTAGTCAAACTTTCGCAATGAAGCAGGGTTAGGAAGGAGAGAAAAAAGGAAAAGTATGGAAAATATTTGTGCAGATTTGCCCTAATAGTTTGCGTTTCCATATTCAATCTGTTATTTGGCTAGATGAATATTAAAAAATTGAGCCCCGGGTGAATTATCTTATAAAAGAAATACAGATTAAATTTTTAACTTTTTACTGCTGAAGGATTTTTGTCAGGAACAGACTTTTATGATCAATTTTGGAAACGCAACTAACTACAGAGTGACTAAAAAATATAAAGTATTTCAATAACTGTCAAGGAAAAATAAAAAAGTGATAAATTATCAACATTATAGTTGGACTAACTTTTATATACAAAAACCAGATTAGGAAATTATAATTTAAATCAAGAATATCAATTTAGGATAATTATCTGAAATGGTTTCAGCAAACTTTGAAACCTCCCATTCTTAACATTTATATGAATTCCGGAAATTAAATCTGTAATCAAATCATCATCTCTGTCCTCAAGTTTAAATGAAGTAGGAACGGAATTGGCAGTCGAATTGAGCACAACAAACAATTTCTGGTCACCTAAATATCTCTTATATCCCAAAATTCCGTTTTCATTATCAATTATGAAATAGTCAATACCTCCGGTCGAGAAAGCAGAAAATTTTTTTCGTAAGTCAATCATCTTCTTATACCAATCAAATAATTCGGCATCAAATAAGACCTTATCATCCGGGCGCTTGTAATTTAAGGGGTGTGAATTTTCATTTTCATAATCAAAATCTGGCCAAACCATGGGTTTACGACAATCGGGATCGTCACCTCCCCACATGCCAGATTCATCCCCATAATAAACGAGCGGCGCTCCGGGCATTGTCATCTGAATGGCAACCACTAATTTTTGTTTGAGCCGTTCCTCATCAACAGGTTTTCTAACATCAAAATCAGGGTTTTGGCTTGGGTTACCACCGTGATCCGGCCACGAATCGGGATTTACGGTTTGTGATGCTAATCTTTCCATATCATGGCTATCTACCATATTTTGCAAAACATAAACATTTTCTTGAGGGTAATCGTTGAATACCGCCTTCACGCTGTCCACAAACGCTTGCGGATTGATTTTATTTTCCCTGTCAATCACCAGTTGTTTTGCCGCTCTTCCCCACCGATAGTTCATTACCGCATCAAAAACATCCCCTTGAAGCCATAGGGAGGCATTAAACATTTTATTGCGCGACCAATCTTCCCACCAGATTTCCCCTGTAATGTATGCGTCCGGGTTAATTTCTTTCACCCATACCCGAAAGTCCCTCCAGAAATTGATATTAACTTTTTCTGCCACGTCCAAACGCCAGCCATCAATTCCATCGGAGGGATCACCATCATTGTTTGGGTCCATCCATCTTTTAACTACAAATTTTATGTGCTGGCGAGGTCCATCAACCAATCCGTTTTCATCTTCCTTTATTTCGGGTAAATCTCGCACACCATTCCACCCTTGATACGTGAACTCATTTTGAGGGGTAGCCGGGTTATCCCACCTATTTATTATAAACCAATCTTTATATTTGGAATTTTCCTGGTTTTTGACAACATCCTCGAAAGCCCAAAAGGTATATCCAACATGATTAAAAACGCCGTCAATAATAACCCTAATTCCTCGCTGATGACATTGAGAAATCAAATTTAAAAAGAGACTATCGGCTGTCGTCCATTTCCAGGTTGATGGATCACCCGGATTTTCCAGAGACCAAATCTGTTGATCCTTTCCGGGGTTGGGACCAAAATTGTTGTCGATATGGTGGTACATTGTCGCATCGTATTTATGGAGGGACGGGGATTCAAAAAGAGGATTAAAATAAATCGCCGTTATTCCCAATTCCTGAAGATAATCCAGCTTTTCAATTACTCCCTGAAGATCTCCCCCATATCTTCTCAGTCCCGCACAAGCATTAAAATAAAGTTCCCCGGGTTTCGCCCAGTCAAAATACTCATGCCATTTGATCTGCTTCTCCCATGGCTGTAATTTATACCAATCTGATGTCCACGGATGAGTCTGCCATCCCTTCGGCCGTAAATATGGCCATCCGCCATCGATATCATCAAGGGTCGGATCGTTTGATGGATCGCCATTCATGAATCTTTCCGGAAATATTTGATACCAGATTGCTTCTTTTGCCCATTGGGGAACGCTTTTATGATTATCCTGCAGTTCAACCGGAAAAACCTGAACCGAAAACAACAAAATATAAGGGAACACCAAAGCAAATCTCACCATTATCTCCTCTAGTATCTTTTTCTTCAATCAACAAAACCTATTAATCAGAACATTTCCAAAATTCCAATTTTCATTTTTTTGAAGTGCCGAATTGGCTGATTTGAAATAATTAATCTTACTTTATAACTTTTCACTTATATTAATAAGAAAGAAGATAAAAATCAAAAGGCATAGGATGAAAGATACAAAACTAATTCGACTTGTATTTATACTAATTTTTTTAACCTTAACCTTTGGATTTATTTTTGCCCAGTCTTCTTTCCCAGAGTACAATCCAGTTTACACTGATACAACAATTGCTAAAATATATATAGAAATCGATCCCGATTCACTGACTCAAATTTTTCATCCCGACAGTGCAGAGAGTGACCACGAATATCCTGCTACTTGTATCTTCAATAATGGAATTATTAATGATACTCTGGAAAATATTGGCTTTCGGTTGCGAGGAAATACTTCTCGCTATGCTCAGAAGAAGTCGTTTAAGGTATCAATCAATTCATTTGAATCTGGGAGGAAATTTTATGGCTTGGAGAAACTTAATCTTAATGGAGAGCACAATGATCCATCAATAATTCGTTCAAAACTCTGCTGGGATATTTTTAATCAATGGGGTGTACCCAGTTCCCGAGCCAGTCACGCGAAGTTATATATCAATAACGTTTATTACGGACTATACATCAACGTTGAACATATTGATGAGAATTTTGTCAAAGTGCGTTTTGCTAATAATGATGGAAATCTCTACAAATGTTTGTGGCCGGCAGATTTGATGTATTTAGGATCTGATCCAAATCTGTATAAACTGACCGAGGGAAACAGGAGGGTATATGAATTGAAAATCAACGACGAAATAGATGATTATACAGATTTGGCCCACTTTATTTCTATTTTGAATTTGACACCTGATAGTTTATTTGCGCAAGAAATTCAGCAAATATTCAATGTGAACGGATTCCTAAAGTCATTAGCGGTGGACGTGGTTGTCGGCAGCTGGGATGATTACTGGTTTCTGAAAAACAATTATTACCTTTATCACAATACAGCAACTGGTAAATTTGAATATATCCCTTACGACTATGACAATACCTTCGGGATATGGTGGGATGCAATTTTACCCGGAATAGATTGGGGGACGAGAGATATTTATAGGTGGGGAAATCCCCACGAACTGCGTCCACTTGCAAATCGAATTCTTGCCGTAGATGAATTTAGCAACCGTTTCTCATTTTATTTAAACCGCTTGTTTTTTCAAAATTTCAATCCAAACAAATTAAACTCACAGATTGATTCCATTCACACCATGATCACCCCTGCTGCAGAATTGGATAGTTTCCGAACATTTGACTATGGGTATACGATCCAGGATTTTCATAACTCCTATACCCAGGCTCTGGGTGCCCATGTAAAATATGGCCTAAAATCATTTATACCAGTTCGGCTTATCACGGCATCGCAGCAATTGAACCCCATTAATATTGCTCCGATCATATCAGAGATTCAGCATACTCCAATCTACCCTCAAATCGGTGAAAGCATCGTTGTAACAGCCCATGTTGAAGATGAAAACACCCAGACCAATGTGCGGTTCAACTACAAAGTTAACGCTTCCTGGCAAACGCCTTTAATGATGGTTGATGATGGCATGAACAACGAAGGATTGGCTGGTGATGAAATTTATGGGATTACCATTACTGCCCCGAATGCGGTGAGCCAAATAGAATATTATATTTCTGCGTCGGACAGCTCCGGTAATCAGAGCTTCGAACCATTTAATGCCCCCGCAATCGACTTTTCGTATCACAATTGGAGTTACAAATATAAAACTGTTCATTAACGAATTTATGGCGGATAATGACACTACTATTGCAGATCCATTCGGCGATTATGATGATTGGGTTGAATTGTACAATGGAGACACAACAGCAATTTGGCTGGGAAATAAATTTATGACCGATAACCTGAATACTCCCGATAAGTTTGCACTGCCGGATTGCACACTGAGTCCGGGAGAATTTATCCTTTTTTGGGCAGATAATGATACAATACAGGGATCAACTCACACAAATTTTGCACTTAGCAGAAGCGGAGAGGAAATTGGTTTATTTATTGTGGAATCGGCTGGACTCATTCCTATCGATACTTTGATATTTGGACCCCAACGAACTGAAGTTTCCTATGGAAGACACCCGGACGGCGGAAAGAACTGGCAATTCTTTACTAACAGCACACCCGGTTATTCAAATGTAACAACAAGTATCAATGAGACTTTCTCGCCTTTACCCAACACGATCGCGCTATTTCAAAATTATCCAAATCCATTTAATTCAAGTACGATAATACCTTTTTATGTACCCACATCTACGCATGCAGAGGTTCAGGTTTACAATATTCTTGGTCAAAAAATTATCACACTCGCAAATCACGAATTGAAAGCAGGGATGCATAAACTAGAATGGAACGGCAAAAATAAGAACGGAAGAGATGTATCGTCTGGAATCTATTTTATCAGGATGGAAATCAAAAATTCAAATGAATTTAATTCCAAAATTCTTACCCGGAAAATATTGCTCGCGCGCTGATTACAAGTTTCAAAATGACTTTTTTTACAAATATCGTTGTGCTTTGTAGCGCAATCAGGCTTTTGACCTTCTAATTTTTTCTGAGCCTTGTACGATTCAAAAGAGTTAAAAAGGTCCCAAATACCAGCACCAATGTTCCGATCCAGAGAATGCTAATCAACGGTTTTTCTGATACCTCAACCGCAAGCATATCCCGGGCTTCACTTGCATCGGAGTTTGGCAATACTATTTCAATCCAAACCGTACCTGAACCAGCATTTACTCGATTAATCCGGAGTCGATAATCCGTATCGCCAACTTTAACGAGCTTTCTCGCAAATTCCCCATTCTCAGACCTGAGTTCGGGCTGAAGATGATAATCCTCATTGTATCCACTCCTATTTATGGAAACATTCAAATCGGCCGTTACCTTTGGTTGGCCACTCGCCATATCCACAATAAACTCATTAAATGTAATGTTTAAATCGGCAAATTGGGATGTCTCGCCTTTTCCGAGCTCGATTTCCTTCACAGAGCCCATATTTGCGGGTGTGAAAGATATCGGTGAAATATAGATGTCTTTTGTAAATCCCTCTCGAACATCCGGCGATGCCATATAGCTCTTTGAATATTCACTAAAATAAAATTGAGGAAATACTTCATACGTCCCGTAATCTGTTTTTACCAATAACTTTGCAACATCTTTTCCATCGGGTTTATCCACAAAACCTGTAAACTGAATTTCATATCCAAATTTAGACTTTTGGAAGTCTCCGGTCGGAAGCATAAGTTTTTCACTTTTATCATAAATTGATGAAGTCAGAATACCTATTACCATAAATCCCAACCCAATGTGCGCAATATAGCCGCCTGCTTTTGGTAGATTATTTCTAAATACCCGGTAACTAACAACAATGTTAATTGTGATGACACAGGCTGCCAGAAAGAATAAAATAATTGAGGCAAAATTTGATAAGCCTAGCAAAACACACATGATAGTCAAAAATAGAGAAATAATTACGGATTTCATAATCAGGTTTTTATCCCTTAACTCGGAAACTTTCCATGCCAACAATGGTGCCAGAGCTACAGCAATCAACATGATAACGGATATTGGCAAACTAGTAAAATTATAAAAGGTAGGTCCGACAGAGGCTGGCTCTGCAACCAGACCAGTGTAAATTGGCGAAGCTGTTCCAATAAGAACAATTACTCCCAATAGAATAAAAGTACTCATTCCGATTAATATGAATGACTCCCGATTTAGAATTCCATCTCCAAATTTGGATACTTGAATCCCCCGAGTATTTTGAACAAAAGTAAAAATAAAGAAGAGGCTAAACAAAATAACGAACATGAGGAGATAAAAACTTAAACCGGAAGCCGCAAAAGAATGCACAGAAAAATCAGTCAACACACCGGAACGTGTTAAATAAGAACCCCAGAGAACAGAAAGGAATGCCAATCCCGCCAGCAGAAAATTTGAGCGAACCAAAGCGTTTCTTCTGTTTTGAATTACGATGCCATGCAATAATGCTGCGCTGAACAACCAAGGTACTAGAGATGCATTCTCGACAGGATCCCAGGCCCAATAACCACCCCAACCTAAAGTCGCATAAGCCCAATAACCACCCATCACAATTCCGGTAATTAAAATCATGACATTAAAAATGACCCAGGGCCGGGCTTTTTCTACCCAGCCCTGAAAATCTTTTGTAATTAGGCCGTTTATAGCGAATGCAAACGCTGCAATAGTAGAACTATATCCAACGAATAATGTCGGCGGGTGAATAACCATCCAGGGATTCTGCAGGAGCGGATTAAGACCCGCCCCATCCTTAGGTGTAAATCCGATGGGCACCTCGGCGTGTACATGCCAAATTGCTGAAAATGGATTTTTCTCGAGTAGGATAAGAAAGATGTATCCCTGCACAAGCATTAGGACTAATAATACCAACGGATTTTTTCTACCAACCGTTTTGATCAATATGATTCCGAAAATGGTATTGTAAAATAACCATAATAAAAATGTCCCTTCCTGGCCCGCCCAGAGGGTTGAGAAAAGATAGAATTTATTCAAACTTCTCGATGAATAACTATGTACATAGTTCAACTGGAAATTGTGCGTCATAATGGAATAACACAAAAGGGAAAGTGAAAAGAGAACTAATCCTCCGGAGAGATAGAAAAATGAATTTGCCAACTTAAAAATTTTTTCATCTTTGTACTTATAAAACAATACATAACCAGCAATCGAAATCAAAACCGCCACAAAAGCGGTGGAAATTGCCACAATACCTATAATCATGTTTGCATCCCCTCCGCCTCATATTTGGATGGACATTTAACTAATAATTGTTCGGCCTCAAATTTTCCATTGCTGAATCGTCCAATCGCCACAATTTCAGTAGCCTGTTCAAAGTTGGATGGTTTTACGCCATGGTATACAACCTCAAAAACCTCACCCGACGGATCTTTCATCTTAAAATTGAACGTCTCGTGGTTTATATCAAAATGTTCGGTACCGTTAACTCTCTCCCCTTTTACCTGTACCATTGATCCGGTTCTCCTCGCCTCCGAAAATGATACATATGGTGTTAGAGACTTTTTTAAAGTTAAACCGGCAAACACGATAAATCCAATAATAATGACCCCGCCAATTATGTACTTCTTATTCATCGCAAATACTCCTCAATAAGTATAGTTATCGATATTTTGATTTCAACCAATACTATTTATCAAACTCAATTTTTTGTTTCAGCTTTTTTAATTTACGATCCAACCGAATTAGATATAAAAAGATTCCTATCCAAACTATGAGTGTTATCCACAACACGACATATATATCTGCACCTGCGGAATTCGAGGTGGATTGCAAATTGTTTACCGTATCAACAACCGTCTGAACGTCTGCCGCTAAATCTACCAATGTCTATTCTAATCCTTTCCGAGCTTTTTTTGAATCACACCAGCCAGTTGATATGATCCGATCTTGAGTTTAAGTATCCAGTAATAAAGAAATGTAAAACCAGTAAGTGAACCTAAAAAAACAACCAACATTTTTGAATTCATATTAATTTTGCCCTCGGTATTTATTAGAGGATCGGGATGTAAAGATTCAAGAATTCTGGGAACGACAAAAATCAGAAAAGGGACGGTGACAAAAGCAATTATTGAATAAACCGCGGATAGCCTCGCTTTTTGTTCATTATCGTCAACAGCAGAGCGAAGTGCAAAATAAGCAGCATAGATTAAGAGAAGTATGAAAATGGACGTCTCACGCGGGTCCCAATTCCAGTAGGAATGCCAGATAGCTTTTGCCCATATCGAACCAGTGATAGTTGCAAGCACCGTAAAAACCATGCCAATTTCAGCGGACGAGGACGCCCACATATCATAGATAGCATTTTGCTTTTTTAGATAAATAATGCTATACATGGCGGAGACCAAAAATGCCAATGCTGCAACCCATGCACATGGAACATGAAAGTATAATATGCGTGTTGATTCTCCCAGACCTTCCGCCGTTGGCGTAAAAAGAAAAGCGCCAACAATTACCAACATCATGTAAATTCCTAATAAAAATTTCCAAAACATGGTATAATATAGCTATTTTTTCCAAATAAACTCAAAAACTAATAACGAGACCGTAAAAATTACAACTAAAAAAGAAAATAAAGCCTGGATATAATCCATGCTTTCAGAAAAATTATTACCTTCAATGCTTAATCTGGTTCCGTTTATTGAACTAATTAATATCGGCAGGGAAATTGGAAAAGCCAAAACGGCAAACAAAGCCCCTTTTACACTTGCCTGGGAAATTATTGCCGCAATAACGGTTGATACGGTCGCAAGACCTATACTTCCCAGGATAAGTACAACAATAAAAATGCTCATCCCTTGAACCGAAGCATTAAGTAGAATAAAAAACAAGGGAACAATGATTATTTCAAGACACAATATGAGTACAACATTAAAAAGCCATTTTCCTAGAAAAATGGGAATTGGGCCAGAAATTAATCTTAGAGTATCCGATGTCTGCTGCTCTTCTTCTCGAACAAATATGTGAGATAAGCTGGACATCGAGGAAAAAAATAGAAGAATCCACAACAGTGAAGACACCAGATTGGGATCTAATCGAACCGGACCTAATGAAAAACTTATCGCTGTCAGAGTTGTGATAGCAAATAAAATCATCGCATTTACTGCATATCTGGTTCGAAATTCAAGTCTTACATCTTTGATAAATATAAAAACGCTATTCTGAAGTAAGGTTAATAATTTGCTCGCCAAATCGGCTCTCCTCAGCTTCATTCGTTGCCACGATCAAAATTTTATCCTTTTTTTGTTTTTCTAGAATATCATAAACAATTTGGCTTCCGGCTGCATCAAGATTTGAAGTTGGTTCATCCACTATAAAGACCTCTGGTTCGTGCAGTAAAGCGGTAACATATTTTAACCTTTGCATCATTCCCGATGAATAACTCCTCACGTCATCCAATTCTCTTCCTCTTAATCCTAGTTTATCCATGAAAGTTCTAATTTTTTCTTTATCTGGTGTAATTCCTCTCATACGGGAAAAAAAAATTAAATTTTCCCAGGCGGAGAGAGAATTGTATAATTGAATGTATGGCCCTACCAGCCCGATGTACTTATAGATTTCATTATAAGCTTTTTTTACTAAATCTGCTGTAAATTCAACGCTACCACTTGATGGCGAGATTAATCCGCTTATGATTTTTACGAGAGTCGTTTTTCCAGAACCGTTGTGCCCGGTAATTGCCAACGAGGTTCCCCGAGAAAGCTCAAAATTTATATTTTTGAAGACAATCCTTTCATTGAAATTCTTTGATAAATTATGAGCTTTTAGTTCAATCATATTTGAAATAATAGTGATTCCTGCAATGAGAGACGAATCAATGGATATGATTCATTAGGAATATTTTATTATTGAGTTTATCGTGGGATTATCATTCGGGGATAGATCATTTCTCCCGCGCATTATCAATTTTTAAGTTAAATTTATTTATTAGTCTGTGGATAGTTCTTCTGTCCATTCCGCATTCAGCCGCGGTCCGACTAATATTCCAATCAAACTTCTTTAGCTGGTAATCGAGATAATTCTGTTCAAATTGTTCCAGAACTCTCTCTTTGGCCTCCTTATAAGGTAAATCTTCCCATTCTTTTGTGGATTTTCGATTATTGTTGGAATTTAGATAACCGGGAAGATCGGTTGCTAAAATCGTGGGGGGATTGGCAAGATAATATGTTCTTTCAATCACATTTTGCAATTCCCTCACATTCCCCGGCCAATCGTACTTTTCCATAATTTCAACTGCATGATCTTCGATACTGGTGATGTTTCGATCATACTTTTCATTTAAATCCTCAAGAAAATGACTAACTAAAAGACTAACATCAGCAGTTCTTTCTTTTAAAGGAGGAATATGAATTTGAATCGTGTTAATTCTAAAAAAGAAGTCTTCTCTTAATAATTGCTTCTCAATAGATTCTTCGATATTACGATTTGTCGCAGTTAGAAGACGAATGTCCACAGAAATTTCTTCCTTTGCTCCAATTCTTCTAATTTTACGATCTTCTAACACCCTCAAAAGTTTTACTTGTAAATCCTGAGGCATTTCACACACTTCATCAAGAAACAAAGTACCACCCTTTGCAATCTCCACTAATCCCGGTTTTGCTTGAAATGCACCAGTAAAGGCCCCTTTTTCATATCCAAACAGTTCACTCTCAAAGAGAGAAGTTGGTAGGGCTCCGCAATTGATTGGTATAAAGGGCATATTCCTGCGTAAAGAGTGTTTATGTATGCTTCTCGCTACAAGTTCTTTACCAACGCCGCTATCCCCTGTGATCAGTACATTAGCATTACCATAGGCTACTTTTTGAATTAGATGGAAGATTTTTTTCATCTCATCACTTCTGCCAATGATATTATCAAATCCTTCAATTTCGTCAGAATCTTTCTTTACATAGGAGATTTGTCCGAGGGCTTGTTCTATCGATTCCAACAATTTTTTTGATGAAAATGGTTTTTCAATAAAATCAAAGGCACCGCTTTTAACCGCCTCAATTCCCTTTTCGAGTGTTCCATAACCGGTTACCATAATTACTGGTAAATAGGGGTGTTCCCTTTTTATGTGTGACAGCAGCTTCATTCCATCCATTTCTGGCATGTGTAAGTCAAGAATCGCAAGAGTAAAATTTTGATCTTCTTTCAATAGTCTGAGAGATTCTGACGGTGAAGTTGTCGTTCGAATCTTAAAGCCTGCACGGCTAAGAATCTTTTCATAACTCACAAGCATTTCGTGCTCGTCATCAACTACTAGTATTTCAATAGGTTGATCCATTATTTCCAATCTCTATAACAAACTCAGCACCTGACTTATTTTCATCAGAAACATAAATACTACCATGATGATAGGTAATTATATTTTTAACAATGAAGAGACCTAACCCTGTACCCTTCCCATCAATCTTCGTTGTAAAGAATGGATTAAAAATTTTCTCCCGAATTTCTTTTTGAATACCGGGGCCATTATCTTGAAAAATGATTCTAAATCCAGTCAATTTTGATGAACCATTTACTTGTTGAATCTCGATTTTGATGATGCCATGATTGGGTTCGATTACGTCTAGACTATTATTGATTAAATTACAGAATACTTGCTCAAGCTGAATAGAGTTAGCATGAATGATTGCCGGATGGTTAAGAGGTATATACTCGATATTTGCATTCTTTTTATTTATTCGAGGTTCCAGAATTTTTAACGACTGCTGTATGATTAAATTTAAATCAGCCTGTGAAAACTTTTGAGGTAGTTTTCTCGCATAGTACAAGATACTTTTCGTTATTTCGGCAATTTTGGATGTTTGGTTGATTATCATATCGATATCATCAAGAACCAAACGTTCTACGGGTTTATCCTGCAATTCTTCCCGGACAATCTCTGCTCGGGTAAGAATAATGCTTGCAGGATTATTCACCTCATGTGCTATTTCTGCGGCAACTTCACCTAAAGTCACCAATCTATCTGCTCTTTCTAGATTTTCCAAAATAAGCTTGTTTTCCTTTTCTTTCGCTTCTTTCAATCTACTCATAGTTTGGTTAAACTTTTTTGCCAGAAGTGCCAATTCATGTCTTCCAGGGATATTCAACGAGAAATTCAGATTACCAAGAGATAAATTATTGAATCCCTCCATAATAATTTTTAATCGGGATTCAATTTCTTTTTCGTAGAGAAAGTTCAAGATAAGCCAAAGAAGAATGAATATGAAGACTGCACTGACAATTGTGAGATTTTTGGCGGATGCATAAAATTTTTCCGATTGAGAAAGCCCCAATTGTACATCCATTACAGCAATCAAACTACCCTGATCCGTATGACAGGGAGTACACTCCCTCTGGATATAGATGGGATGCAAATGAGAATAATTCTGTTCGGATTTAAAAAATGATTCCTGTTCTTCTCCGCTCAAATATCCCGGTTTTATGTTTTTGTTAAAATCAACAATATTCTGATCACGTTCAGATTTTGTACTCGAATAAAGAATCTTTCCAGTTCGATTGAAGATTCTGAGACTGACTACCGATGGCTCAAGGGAAAACAATTCTAAATTACGCTGGATCATTTCAGCATCATTTAGCAGCATGCCATCATAAACAGATTGATAAACCAAATTACTGGTAATTTCAACCATATTGATTGAATATTCCTCGTAATTTTTATCAAGTTGTTTAATTAGAAAATAAAGGGGGCCTCCAATTACTGCCAGGAGAATAACGCTGATGAGTAGCATCATTCTAAATTTTAAACTAAAATACTTTGAGGGCAATTTCTGCAAAAGCTGATTGAATTGCTTTATTATCTTTTGCATTTAGACCTGTTCCTATGAATAGTGAATATCATTAAATATAAATAAAATATTTGGATACTTCATTTATTTAAAAAAATAGTCTAATTATTTGCCAGAATAATTTGTGATATTTCTGATATGTTTAATCATTAAAAATCAAAATGAAAAATATATTGACATTGTGAACTAAATATTTTAATCTGAAACGAATTGTTTCAGTGTTTCAAAAATACAAATATAAATTCTAAAATGCCATTCGATAAATCATTAACAAATGATATTCTTGATTCGTTAGGTGAAGGACTTTTCACGGTTGATAAGAATTTTAAAATAAATTTTTTCAATCGAGCAGCTGAGAAAATTACCGGCTATCAAAGAGAGGAAGTGTTAGGGAAATATTGTAAACAAATCTTTCGTTCAAAGCTGTGTGTTGAAAAATGTCCGATCGCTCAGGTTTTGGAAATGGGAAAAACACATTTTGATGTATCCTCAAAAATTGTAAATAAATACGGACAGAAAGTTCCAGTGCGTCTTTCTGCTGCCGTACTGAGAAATAATCATAGTGAAGAGCCAATCGGTGGAGTTATTTCTTTTCGAGATTTATCAGAACTACAACTGTTGAGTGAAAAAATAAGAAATGAAGATTCATTCTATGGTATTGTCGGTACAAGTAAGGCATTGCAGGAAATTTTCATGCTCATTGAAGAGATTGCGGATTCCGACGCCAGCGTACTTATTCAGGGTGAATCTGGTACCGGTAAAGAAATGGCCGCGAATGCCATCTTTGCCACCAGCCTTAGAAAAGATAAACCATACATAAAATTAAATTGTTCAGTATTTCCGCCACAATTGCTTGCCAGCGAATTGTTCGGTCATGTCCGGGGTGCTTTCACCGGAGCCATCAAAAATCGTGTCGGAAGATTTGAAATGGCAAATCGTGGAACAATTTTTTTGGATGAAATCGCTGAAATGCCAGCACAAATGCAGGTTCAACTATTGCGAGTCCTACAGGAGGGGACATTTGAGAGAGTCGGCGAGTCAGTCACACGAAAAACAGATGTACGTGTTCTTGCCGCAACAAACAAAAACATTCTAATATCGATTGAAACAGGAAGTTTCCGCGAAGATTTGTACTATAGGCTGAACGTCATTCCTATTGAGATACCACCCCTTCGAGAACGTCCCGAAGATATTCCAAAATTAATTGAATATTTTTTAAAGAAATTTTCTTTACTGAGTAATAAAACAATCAGTGAGATTGAAAATGGCGCCATGGATCTACTGCTGAATTATTCCTGGCCAGGTAATGTAAGGGAATTGGAAAACTCCCTTGAGTACGCCTTTGCAAGAACTAAAGAGAACACTATAAAAACTAACGTCTTGCCTCCCATCATCCGGATGCAATCTGGAAAACAAAAAGTCTGGAAATCTCAGACAATGGCGTCACATTTATCATCAAAAAATAATAAAGATGAGGATGAACTAATAAATTTGCTTGAAAAATACCACTGGAACCGTTCCAAAGTAGCAAAAGAATTAGGAATTGGTCGAACTACGTTGTGGCGAAGAATGAAAGGACTTAAATTAATTTAACCTCCCTCCAACTCTGTTTCAATTTGAAACGAATTGATTCAAAATCATAACCCCATAATAATTAGTTAATTACAGCAATATTTTTGTTTCATCGCGTAATTTGAAACAAAATGTTTCGGATTTGATTTTCTCTATATCATTGATTTTATTTGAGTTAATGATTGGCAGGGAAATTGATAGATAGTGTTTGAGGTGTTTTATGTTTGAAATGCTTGGAAATCAATTTTTTTTGGTCCGCAATTATGCGCGCGCCGCCGAAGTGCTTGAAGAAGCGCTGCTTCAGGATTCTAAGAATAAAGCTATTCGTAAGAAATTAATCATATGCTATACTCAAATCGGCGAAATTGAAAAGGCACTTGATCTTTTTATATCGTTTATTACGGAAGACATCAAATTCCTGATCGATACAAATTTGGAAGCTGACGATTGCCCGTGTATGGAATTGGTTTTTGATATGGAGAAAAAGCTCGCACAAAATCGCGAATCTCTGGATTATCATCTGATCTTGGGAATGTTATGGCTGTACTGTGATTTGAAAAAATCAATAAAATATTTTAATCAAACACTTAAGCTCGATCCTAATAACCAAAAAATGAAATCGATTTTGGGCATATTAAATAAGCAGTTTTCCTTGAAAGCAAAAGTTTAATAGAAAATTAATTTGAATCCAATTTTTTGATAAGTAAAACTGAATAGCAGCTAAGCACAAGTTATTTACTTCTTGACTATTTCTAATTAAACCAAAATGGAGGAAATATGAAATATTTATTCAAATTAATCGTAATTGCTTTTCTCATCATACAAATGCCGGTTTGGCTGTATGGTCAGGGCAATTTTTCAACAAGTATTCACAAAACCAGAAAAGGAAAAAATTATTTTTATGGGGCAAACACAGCCGTGACCGGAGCACCGGCACCTGGTTTTGAAACACTCACCAATGTTCCGATAGATGATGCTAATCTGGCGTGCACGTCATGCCATCCGGCTGATAACTTGGATGCAAATGGTGATCCGTATCCAGTCCCCTATCCGGGTATGAATTGTAATGATTGTCATTCATCCACATTTGCAGTAACTGAAGATGATTGTTACGGTTGCCATGGTCGACAAACCACCGAGAAAAACACTTTGGGATACTCAGATGTGCACAGAGACGCAGCGAATCCGCTGGTTTGCTGGGATTGCCATAAAAAAGAAGAATTACATGGTGATGATGGTGTCGAATATAATTCGATGCTGGAGCCGGGCGCAATCAAAGCGGATTGCCAGCAATCGGGTTGTCATGAAAGTTTACCTGCCGGCCACTCAGGCAATGATCCGCACGGAGGCGCTCTTCACTGCGACGCTTGCCATGCACAAACTGTCATTGCGTGTTATAATTGCCACTTCGAGAGTCAAGTACAGGCAAAACTAAAAAGGGCCAAACAGCCCATTCATGATTTTGTTATGCTGGCAAATCGTGATAAAGATGGCAAGGTAGGAACCATGACGTTTCAATCACTCAGCTACCAGGGAAACACATGGGCAGCATTTGCACCTTACCATGCCCATACTATTACAAATGTGGGAAGGGCTTGTACTGATTGTCATGTAAATTTTGGCGGTCAGAACGAGGCCATTCAACAATATAACTCAACAGGTCAGATAAAATTTGCCATTTGGAACTCCGGTGATAGCACACTTTCCTGGCTCCATGGGGTTGTCCCAATGCCCGCCGATTATCAATCAAGCTTTAAAATGGACTTTATTACTTATAATGGCAATCCTAGTGATCCAATTGCGCCTTCGAAGAATTGGTCTGCGATTGGCGAGGATACCTGGGATGGGCATCAAATGTTCTTTGCAACCCCGCTTACTAAAGTTCAGATGGCGAAAATTGGTTTCGACACAACAATTACGGTGGGAATTGAGCCAGTATCCACCGATGAAGTTCCCAACCGATTTACTTTACAACAAAATTACCCCAATCCATTCAATCCAACTACTACAATCAAGTTCGAGATAACTGAAGCCACGAATGTTACTCTCACAGTATATGATATTTTAGGTGCAGTAGTGGAAACATTGATTTCCGGCAAAAAGATGACTCCCGGAGTGTATGAAGTCCCGTTTTCTGCGCGTGACCTTGTGAGTGGTGTATATCTATATAGATTGACTGCTTCTGATTTTACTGCCGCAAAGAAAATGGTGGTTATGAAATAAGGATGATCTTCCGACAAATGAGGGTAATTTTGTTATAGGGAGAAGGCGCTTTTCTTAATGGGAAAGCGCCTTTTTTTATGAATCCCAAATAATTTGTGCCATTTAAAAAATTTTCAGTCAACACTTTCAGATATCAATTTTTCATAAGTATTAATTTCTCTTTGAATTTAACCATTCGAATTTCATACTCAATATTATGTAAAAAAATGTTCCTTACAAAGATCTGATAAATTTAAACAGAATTGATCGTACTACCGGACAACTTATACATCCAACTTTTACAGCATTCCTTTCTTCAAAAAAATATTACGTGAAAAATTTATTTGGAAAGGTATCGAAAATTAAAAATCCCCTCATATTAATATAAGGGGATTAAGAATAATTGATAACCAGTTTATAGGAAACCATATACGATTACCAGTGGCCAACGACCTGATTTTCTTCATGCACCATAATAGCATTTGGTACCGGATTTCCTGTCAAATATTGAATGCTCTGCTGCAAAAGTTGTACCGCGTACTCGGGATTCCGAACTCCAGAGCTTTTATCATCTTCAACGAATACCAAATTCCAACCCGCCTCGCGTTGTTTATAAGTGGAAATCGTCGTATCTCCGAGTGCTCCTTCAAAACCTACGCCGGTAGTATCAAGACCATCTTCAATCAACGCATCCTGCAATAGTTCTATCAAACCATGTACTTCAGTCTGGACACCTTCAACCAGATCATTGCCAGCAAAATCATCTCGTGCTGGAATATCGTCAAAACTGTTAATTGGGCCGTGACAACCCCGACATGCTATAACTGTCGGAGGGAATTTATGACCGGTAATAGCTGTGGTTCCGTGAAATTCCTGCATATCAAGACGACATGTTTTGCAACTATTCTGAACTAAAAGATGGGAAGGTCCAGTCCATGGAAAGTTTGTATCTGCAACACCATGATAACCACTTTTACCCTTGGCCATATCCGCTTGTGGATTAGCGTGAGGGCCAAAATGCCCGTAGCCTTTCTCAATCTGGGATTCGGCATTTCGTCTTGCGTGATAGCAATGCACACAGAGCTTTACGGATCCACCTTCCGTGATTACGGGCGATTCACCATTTGCAGTTACCAAAGGAACGTTAGCGATGGTTCGCAGTTGTTTTTGATTATCAACACTGTGTGGATCATGACAGGTTTCACATACGTTAGGCTGCAATGGTGCCTTAGTAGTATCCGGTCGTTGTGAGATGGAGCATCCACCGTAAGAAACGTTTAGCGGATAGGAAGTTGCCTTTCCAGACAGGCGAATCGAGGCCGCAACACCTTAATGGTATCCCCAGCAAGAACCGGTACGGGGATTATCAAAATTGTGGGGTGATTGCTGCCAGTCGGTTAAAAAAGGATGATGGGTACAATCATGACATTTTCTGCAATTTAGAACATCAAAGGTCTTATCTATATCGGCTTTATTTAAGGAGGCGACGTGGTCTGAACCGGCGCCATGACAATTTCAAATCACGATATTATACAGAATAATATCTCACGCGTTTCATAACAAAGGAACCGAATGTTAAGGAAGAAATGAGGTTCTCAACAAGGAATGGACGATAGATGAATTAATCCAAGGTATACGGATATTGCATAAAAAATGCCGGGAATTATAATATAAATTCCCGGCACTTAATCAGTTGACTGAGTTATTGTTCAGCAGATCGTTATTATTTCACCAAGAGCATTTTGTTGGAAATGTCAACTGATTCTCCCTTTAATTGATAAATATAAATACCACCACCAACAGTGTTTCCATTTTGATCGCGTCCATCCCACTTCACAGTGTGATAACCCGGGCTCATTTGTCCGGAGAGCAGAGTCCTTACTTGTTTTCCAAGGACATCATAGATCACAATTTTAACATCCGCTTGTCTAGGTAATCCATAGTGAATAGTCGTACTGGGATTAAAGGGATTTGGATAATTCTGACGTAATACAAAATCCTTGGGTACGCCAGTAAACTCGTCATCCACCGAAGTAACCACAACAGAGATCTCATTCGAGAGATCACTAAAATTACCAGCGAAATCTGTTGCAGTCAGTTTGTAATAATAGGTCGCACCAGAAACCACATTCACATCATTGTAGCTGTTTGTAGTTACTGTAGCGATAGGATTCGTTGCAGGAAATCCCGGAGAATCGCCCCGGTAGACAGCAAAATAATTGAAGTCTTCATCTACCGGTTCATCCCATGTCAATGCTACCTCATTTCCTGACACAATATTTCCGGCAAGATTCATCGGCGCCATCGGTGCAAGATTATCAACTGAATAACCACTATCCGGAGCAGATGTGACATAAATTGTTGATACTGCAGTATGTCCGGAAACCATAAATACCGAATAATGCATTCCGGCAGCAGTCGAATCATAGAGAGTGGGTGCAAGAGTTGTGTACTGGAGATTTGCCATCGCCGGAACGGTTTTAACAAAATCCCAAAGCTCCTCTTCAACATTAACAACGGTGCCACTCTTTAATAAATCAGCATTGACTTCTGCTAAGCTGCTGACTTTCACATTTTGTGCAACCGGATCGTCAACTCTTCGCCATAAAGCGTAGAATTGAATCGGGTTTTCGCCAATACCATCTCCTCCAAAACGTTCCCAAGTCATCCGCACTCGTTTTCCTTGATCAGCAGGTACGTCCATAATCGAGAGAATATTTCCGGCTGATAACACACCATATTCCAGTGCTTTCTTTGCCAGCTTTAAAAGGGCAACTGCATATTGAAAGTTATGCATCCCGTGGCTTTGATCCTCTTCCACAAACACGTAGTTAAATGCTGCTTTCAACTGAATAGGATTGTAATCAGGTGCGACAACCACATCGGTGCTTCCAATTGGAGGAAGTAATACAGCAACAGAATCCATCAGCCCGGATAATTCTGTATGAGCATTATCGATTGTACCATTACCATCATGATCTTCTTGAGCCATAATATCATCAAAAGATGTGATACTGCCATGGCAGGGTTGACACACCGCTACATTGTCAACATTATCAACCGGATCGTGCATTGCAAATGTATGATCACCCATTCTGTCAAATCCTGGCATACCGGCAGCTGGAGTTGGTTGCATATGGCAAGTTACGCAGGCTTTATCCAGATTCTTATGGGGTGAACTTGGAACGTATGGCATTCCGAACTCAATGGCATTTGTTCCAAATAACATATCTGCTTGATTGCTATGGTGAGGCCCAAAACGACTGTGATATTCTTTGGCATATTCTTCCGCATTTTGTCGGGATTGATGACAATTCATACATAGTTTCCCAAAACCGCCGGAAGAGATTGTATATCCGTTTTGTAATTCCACATCACTGGTCACACGAATCTGATGTTCTTGTTCAGCGCTATGGGGGTCATGACACACGGCACAGGAGACATTACCAGGATCGTCAGGATTCCAAAAACCAGGATTATTATCGAATATTGCAATAAAACCTGTTCCGCTATGGCATGGTATACATCCCGCGCTTGAACCACGCGCGAAAGAGGAGCCGGTTGCATGCGCCGAATTTTTCCATTGTGAAGGTCGACGGTGATAAGGATCCTCCTCATGGCAGCGTCCGCATACACCTTCTTCAATGGTAACATCAATGTAATCCTTGCTTAATGTGGTTTTATGAAGACTCGCTGCGCCATGGCAGTTTTCGCATTGGATATTGCTGACTTGAGCCAAATCCGGGAAATTTGCCACAATGTTATCCCAGTTTCCGGGAATCAGTGTATCCGGCCAAGTCCAACCGAGTGCCAATGCTCTGTCATCAAATCCATCATTAGATGCGAGTGTGTCAAAGCCAACGACATGACAACTTATGCAATCTTCATTGTAATGGCTGCTTTTTATACCATCAATTGCCTCCGTAAACATGGTGGCATGACCGGTACTCGTATATGGCGTCACATTTGATGGGTGACACGCACATCCTGTCAGGGTTGCAGGTTCGGTTATAATCCCTAAACCAGACCATTTTGCACTGGTGATTGTAACGGTTGTATCATGTGAACCGCCGGCGGTTGTGATAGACAATTGTACCTCAAACTGACCGGTTGTATCTGGAACAAATGAAGTCCACTCAGTGCTTGCACTATCCAGAGCTGTTAGGTTTGAACCGGTTGGCACACTAGCGAATGACCAACTGTATGAAGTAATCGCAGAATCAGACATTTCCGATCCGGATAAATACACCAGCTCTTCCATTCCCACCACTTTTAATCCGGTAGTGGGCCGGGTATGCCATCCCCAATCATGGAGTTCCTGTGGACTCACTGCTTCGACAGTGATCACTGCAGTAGGTGTTTGAGCGAGTCCTATGGCAATAAATCCAAGAATTATTGCAGGAATGAATACCCACATTAACTTAGATAAATTATGATGCATATTAAATCCTCCTTAGTTATGAACCTTTAGTTTATTTAATGTTGATAGTATTAGGTTACTTAAATTTTTTCCCGAGCATGGCTTAAGTATGTAAGATATAACTCCTAATGAAATAGCTTCTGAACAAATGGGCATTTTATCCGGTGATAGGATAAGAATGAATTGAACATTTTTCTTAATATTTCGCAAAACATTCATTAAATGAGTAGCTTGATCACCCAACAAATCCAAATCCACAATAACCAATTCTGAATGCATTGATGTGTAATTTTCAATCAACTTTAATGGGGTTACGTAGGAACTGAACTGTAGATCTTGAGAACAACCCAACGCTTTATTTAGTTCTTTCAACAACTCCTCTTCTTTTGTTATGGCGAATACTCTTGGCAACAGCAGAATCCTCCTGTCTCGTGAATTATTTTACAAATACAATGCCAATAGGAACACCCAGAAAGTGCTATTGAGCTATTTTATTAATTTTTTTTAACTTATATGATTTTCGTATCAATATTTAGCGTTTCGATTGCGACAATTTTGTCTCAGTTATTTAATTGTTTTGATGCTATTTTATTGAAAATAATGCACTTAAGAAAATGCGACATCGATGCACCAATAGAGGCGAGCATGTCTCATTATCTGCAAGAAATCACCAAAGAAAAACTGGCCGGTTTGAAAAGGGAGACTAAGAAAACGAGAAATACTGAACTAACTCTTAGATACAGAATTATGCTCTTCACAAATGCTATATCCGAAGTATATGAAAATCATCTTACGAAATGTTCAGGAGGGTATTGTTTCGCCAACCTTCGTTTTGTCAGTTTTCGTTGACGAGTTCTATTTTTATTTTATTTGCTTGCATAATTTAGAAATATCTAACCATAATGGAGATGTAATGATGTCTCCCTGCAGTATTTACAGGTTTAAATTAAAAAAAACAAAATTGTAAATTACGAGAAAAATTGTACAATCCAATAATTTAAATACTTGAATTAAAAACAATTTGGCACAATCTTTGTGAAATAATTAATTTGTAAATGTTTCAAGAATATTTAATCAAAGTTGCAAGTAAGGGATCATTGTATGAAACAAAATCGTCGTGAGTTTCTGAAAACTAGCGGGTTGATAGGAGCAGTGGTAACTGGATTTAATTCTAAAAAGGCTCAGGCTGCTCCTAAGAATATTCTATCCGATAATCGCAGCGGTGTTCTGGTTGATACCACGCTTTGTATTGGCTGCCGAAGATGTGAATACGCCTGTAAGGTGGCCCATAGTTTACCCACTCCTCCAATTGAGACCTACGATGATCGTTCTGTATTTAAAAGTTTCAGGAGGCCTGATTCAACAGCACTTACTGTCATTAATGAATATAAAGATCCGGATGACCCAAAAACTCCAACGGATGTAAAATCTCAATGTCGACATTGCGATTATCCGGCGTGTGTTTCTGCCTGCATTGTAGGTGCGTTCTCAAAACAGGAAAATGGAGCTATTATCTGGGACGAAAACAAATGTATTGGCTGCCGATACTGTCAGGTTGCTTGCCCATTTCAAGTTCCTGCTTTTGAGTTTGACAAAGCGCTTGAACCAGAGATTCGGAAATGTGATTTCTGCTATTCACGAACAATAAAAGGGCAATTACCGGCTTGTGTGGAAATATGTCCGATGGAGGTTATGATTTATGGAAAACGATTTGAATTACTTGAACTAGCTCACGAAAAAATTCGAAAAAATCCTGAAAGATATTTTAATTACGTCTATGGCGAGGAGGAGGTTGGAGGAACCTCCTGGTTATATCTCGCCAATCGTGGTTTTCAAGAACTTGGATTCCCAGAATTAAACAAAAAACCGGCACCCGGAGCCACCGAGTCCATCCAGCATGCCATTTTTGCTTACTTTATACCTCCTATTTCACTCTTTGCCTTACTGGGAGGAATAATGTGGATGGGAAAAAGGAATGCTGAAACAGAAGAGGAATAAAATATGGAATTAGCAATTAAAGCTGAACCTGTGCGAAGACCGTTTTTGACACCTGGTGTTATAATTCTACTTCTACTTGTGGCAAACGGCCTTGTATTTGCCTTTTTTAGATTTTTCTTTGGAATTGGCTCAGTCACCAATCTGAATAATGAATTTCCATGGGGAATTTGGATCGGAATTGACGTTGCTGCAGGCGTGGCGCTGGCTGCGGGAGGTTTTACCACTGCCGCGCTTGGACACATTTTCCATCGGGAGGAATATCATATTGTTATCCGCCCTGCCCTTTTGACAGCAATGCTAGGATATACTTTTGTTGCTCTCGGTGTAGTGATAGATTTAGGCCGATATTATAATATTTGGCATGTCATGATCTTCTGGAATGGGAATTCAGCTCTATTTGAAGTCGGTATTTGTGTAATGACCTACCTAACTGTCCTTTATATTGAATTTCTTCCCATTGTAACAGAAAGATTTATTGGAAAAGTAAATTTTAAAGGGTGGCTAAAATCAATAAATAATCTATTAGATAGGTTCTTACGATTTCTGAATCGCAACTTGAACCGGACAATGTTTTTCTTTATTATTTCTGGTGTCGTCTTATCCTGTTTACATCAATCTTCTTTAGGTACTCTGATGATGCTTGCCGGTCAAAAGGTTCACCCGCTCTGGCAAACACCCATTGCTCCTTTATTATTCCTGCTTTCGGCAATTGCTGTTGGGTTTCCAATGGTAATAATGGAGTCAATTCTTGCTTCAAGGTCTTTTAAATTAAAACCTGAAATGCATGTTCTTTCGAGATTGGGTCGCTTTGTTGGTCCTTTATTAGGCGTCTATTTAGGCTTTAGGTTGGGAGACATGGTTATCCGGGAAACATTCGTCTATTTGACAGAATTTAACCTGCTTACCATTATGTTTTTAATTGAAATTGTTCTTGGTGTGATTGTCCCCTTAAGAATGTTTTTATCGTACAAAGTCCTCAGGTCTCCGAATTGGATTTTCACTGCATCGCTTTTCGTAATTTTCGGAGTCCTGTTAAATCGCTTCAACAATTTTATCATAGCTTATCATCCCCCATTCATTATCAATCAATATTGGCCATCTGTCGGGGAAATTTCAATTACAGTCGGTTTCGTAGCTCTTGAGATACTTTTATATCGGGCATTTGTGATGATTTTCCCCATAATCGGTCAACCGATAAAGGGATACAGGCCAAGGACAAAATATACAATCCGAGGAAATATGAAATGAGAAAAATTCAGTCGGTCGTTTTCATATTTGTTATACTATTTGTGCAATTTGAGGTGTATTCTCAAAATGAGGATAAAACTCATCATGCTCAATTTCCGCTCGACTGCAAAGAATGCCATACGTGTAGTGCTCCAACCTATGAGAATCCTTGTCTAAAAATTATTCCTGAATTTACGAGAAAAAAAGGAATTACGGTTCACCACTCCGCAGAAGATGCACCTGAACTTTTGCAAATTGGAATCTTGTCTAATAGATACGAACCGACTATTTTTACTCACAAACTACACGCAGAAATGGCTTCAATGTCCGGGGGCTGCAGTTTTTGTCATCACTTTAATCCTCCAGGACGCGTTGCCCCTTGTAGGGATTGTCATGAACCTTCGGCAGAAAGAACAGATTTATCGAAACCGGGACTTAAAGGGGCTTACCACCGCCAATGTTTAAATTGTCATCGAGAGTGGAGTCACAAAAACGAGTGCCAAGTATGTCATGCTCTAAAAGGCAATGAAAAGGATGAAGCAAATATTGATGATAAAGAGGAATATAAGAAGATCGTTCATCCAAAAATTACCGAACCGGACAAAAAAGTATATCAAACTGAATATGATGAACTCCCGCTGGTAACTTTCTATCACAAAACTCACGTTACAACATATGGATATCGGTGTATTGAGTGTCATGAAAATGAGACTTGTTCGCGCTGCCACGATACAATCAAAATATCAACTACCATGGAGCGAGAACCACATGAGGCCTGCATAAAATGCCACGAGAATTCAATTGATAATAAGTGCGAAAAATGCCACGATAAAAAAGAGCGTGCCCCTTTTACTCACGGCCAAACAGGTTGGCCCTTGAATGAACAACACATCAATTTGCGATGTGGAGATTGTCATTCCTTGAATGGTGAATTCAAAAGATTGAGCACAAATTGCACTTCATGTCATGCAAACTGGAAATTAGGCTCCTTCCAACATGACAGAACCGGTTTAATATTGGATGAAAATCATGTAGAATTTGAATGTGAAGAATGTCATATCAATCGAAATTTCAGTTCAGTACCAGTTTGCAGCAATTGTCATGATGATTACTATTTCCCAAAATATAAGCCTGGAAAAGAAATTCACTAATAATAATTGTAAGTTGAAACAAATTAATATTCTAAGCAGATGTAATGTTCGGTCTTAAGTATTTTAGGAAAACAAATGTTTAATAAAATTGGATTTAAACTCAGTTTTACAATCAGTCTCGCTACAGTTATCATCATAGTCATATTTGCCATTATTAATATTCATTTTCAACGAGAATCGCTTGAACAGGCTGCTGAAGTTCACGCCAATCAGCTAGCGGAGACCGTAAAAAATAGTACCAGGTATGAAATGCTTTTATATCATCAGGAGCATATAATAAATATGATAAGGGATATCGGTCTTCATCCTAGCATCAAGGATATTCGTATTTTTAGCAAAGATGGTGTGATTCGCTACGCCTCTAGTAGTTCTCTTGTTGGCGAAATGGTCGATAAAAAAGCTGAAGCGTGTTTTACCTGTCACGTAGCCGATGAACCAATTCAGAAATTGGATATTTCTGAACGAACCAGGGTCTTTAAGATTCATCCTGATTCATCAAGAGTATTAGGCGTCATTCATCCAATATACAATGAACGCGCCTGTTGGGAATCTGATTGCCATGCTCATCCAGAAACTCAAACTGTTTTAGGAGTCCTCGATGTAACCGTTTCTCTTAATTTCATAGATAAAGAAATCCGATTAGCCAAATATGAAATGATTATCTTTGCAATCGCGGCAATAGTACTATTAAATGTTTTACTCGGTTACTTTGTCAAATTCTGGATAGACAAACCTGTAACCACACTAGTGAAGGCAACCGAAATCGTAGCATCCGGTAATCTCAGTTATACAATTCAGGAGCATGGTGATGATGAGTTAGGAATTCTTGCACGTTCATTTAATAACATGTCAAAAAAACTGGCCGATGCACGAATTCAACTCCTGCAGTCAGATCGAATGGCATCCTTAGGGAGGCTTGCCGCCGGCGTAGCACATGAAATAAACAATCCGCTAACGGGCATATTAACCTATAGTAGTTTTCTTCAAAAGAGGGCTAAGGACCATCCTGAAATACAGGAGGATTTGGGAGTAATTGTGAGAGAAACAATACGTAGCCGCGAAATTGTAAAAAGTCTCTTGGATTTTGCCAGGCAAACTGTGCCCAAAAAAAGAAGTACAAATATTAATGATACTATCGAAAAAGCTTTATCAGTGATAGAAAATCAAATAAAAATTAAGGGTATAAAAATCATTAAAAATCTTAATAAGAATCTCCCTACCATAGTTGTGGACTCAAGTCAAATAGAACAGGTATTCATCAACTTGATTGATAATGCAGCATTTGCCATTGGGGACATGGGTGGTACTATTTCTTTGACAACAGATTTAATTCGGTTAGAACCGTATGGCATTACTAGAATCAGAAATGCACTATGTCCAAAAGGTCATGAGCTTATGGATAACATATTGAAAATAGATGGTATGCCATCTATTAAAATCAAAGCAAGACATAAAGGAAATGAGGGATTTATCAACATTCACCCCATTTATGGGAAAAAGGAAGATCATTACGGGATTGAAATTAGAAATGAGGGAAAAATTGAAATATTTTGCCCCAAGTGTGAAATATCATTGATCGATAAAAATAGATCCTGTCCAAAATGTGGTTTACCCATTTACATAATTGAGGAGGCTTCGAAAGGAAATATTGAAAGGTGCAGTAATATCAATTGTGATTGGCAATTTTGGGACATTATTGAAAAGGAGGGTAAAAAAGAATATATTGAAATTCAGCTTTCAGATGATGGTTGTGGGATTGAACAAGACAATCTATATAAGATTTTCGATCCTTTCTTTACGACAAAAGGGCAAAAAGGCACCGGTCTTGGTTTAGCTGTTGTGTGGGGAATTATCGATAACCATCAAGGTAGAATTTCAGTTCAAAGTGAGCTTGGGAGAGGAACAACATTTATCATCAGATTTCCACGTTTGAAAACCTAAAGAAGATTAGTGACTTAGTCATCCAAAACGAGAATTACGAGAATTGCGACCACAACCTCTTAAAAAGGGATCGAATCCTTTTGAAACCTTGTCTTGGTAGACGGGTTTCTTCAAGCTCATAGGTTGATTTGTAGAGCATGTAACCTCATAGTCGTCTTCCTCATTTTGTTTGCAACAAAATGGATTATGACGCCACGACATTTTTTATGAGATACCTACAGTTACATTTTCTTAGGCTATATAATTTAAGGAAGTTTTTCACAAACTTCTTGATCAAGAAGAATAAAAAAAATTATATTGTTTTTGTTGAATGAAATTTCATTTAGACTAGATTCGAGAAATTTCGATTACGCTTGGATTATTGTGATTACGAATGATCGATATATAATTTCTCTCTTAATCGTCTGAAAACCCATAAAAAAGGTAATGATATTCGAATATGAGCAATTAAAAAATAGCTAACACTATTGATGCTCTGATAGTCAGAAACCTGATTTTGCCATAAATATTCTCCTTCTCCTACGCGTATTCCAATGAGCCTGTTGTTTAGAGAGAGTCCTAACACAGGGATTAGTTTCGAACTTATTTGTGTGATTTAATATCAATCGCATTAGAAACATTGATATGATCGCTAAGTTGTGTTGATAGAATATGTCAAATCAAATATTTATTTCTAAAGGAGATGCCTATGTCCACTGAAAATTTAACTTCGTTAGAAGCTTTAGGAATTGCCATCAGATGCGAAATAGATGCAGAAAAGCTTTATAAGGATCTTGCTTCTAAGACAGAAAATGAGCTATTGAAAGAAAGGTTTTTAAATCTCTATCAGGCGCAAAAAAAACACCGAATTTTGCTGGAAAAAACTTATAAGGAAGTGTTTCCAAATGTTGATCTTAAGGTTCCTCCTAGTCAATTACCAATGGAAGTTTCTGAGGAGCAGGTCAGTAAGAATTTAACTCTTAGAGATATTCTGAAGATAGCAATAGAACAGGAGAAAAACGCCAGAGAATTCTTTTTACATTGTGCTGAAACAGACATAGATTTATCTGGCAAGAGGATGTTCCGGTTTTTAGCAGATATGAAGTTCTCGTATCAGAATATACTAGACGCCGAACTGGAAGTGATTGAAAAATACCCTGCATATTACGAAGGCTCAAAAAGCTGGGAAGTAGAAACCAGAATGAAGACAGAAAAAATAAAAAGGCATGAATAGAATTATTTACAAGTTGATCTGCGAATAACATAATTATGATTTGAGGTTTTGGATAAGAAAGTATGTTGTTCGAAGTAAACCTACACAGCAAACAAAATATGAAAGGAGTATTATGTTAGGCGAAATAACACGCAGGGACTTCATAAGGTATTGTGCGACCACAGCAGCTTTGTTGGGGCTATCACAGTTGGAATTTACGAAAAAGCTCTCAGCAGCTTTAGTGGCTTCCACTTCTGGTAAACCGTCTGTAATCTGGCTGGAAGGTCAGGATTGCGCCGGTTGTACAGTATCTTTTGCCGGCTCTCTAAACCCTCCAATTGCATCGATTATTTTGGACACAATATCCGTAAGATACCATGAAGTACTCATGGCTGCATCAGGATACCAAGCTGAAAAGGCTTACCATGAAACAGTAAAAGAAGGTAGTTATGTTCTTATCGTGCAAGGTTCAATTCCCACTGCAGATGATCGATTTTGTATGGTTGGGGGACGACCTTTTAGAGAAATTTTGTTAGAAAGCGCTGGAAATGCCGGTGCTATCATTGCTATTGGCGCATGTGCCACTTACGGTGGTATCCCCGCAGCGGGTCCAACGGGTGCTGTGGGAGTCAGCAAGATAATAAAAAACAAACCTATTGTCAATCTTCCCACCTGTCCAGTTCATCCAGATCATATGATGGGAACTATACTTTATTATCTCACAACTGAAAAGTTACCGGCATTAGATAAAATTGGCCGTCCGCGTATGTACTTTTCCCAGACATGTCATGATAATTGCAGGCGCCGTTCTTACTTTGACGAAGGTATGCTTCTCGAAGATTGGAATGATCCAAAACAGAAAAACTATTGCTTAATTGAAAAAGGGTGCAAAGGACCAGATACGTATTCTGACTGTCCTGTACGTCAATGGAATGATGGATTTAGCTTTTGTATCGATTGTGGTGCTGGATGTAAAGGTTGTGCAGAACCCACCTTTTATGCCAATATGAGCCCCTTGTACGCTGAAGAAAGTGGAATGTTAGATGAGATTAAGACGAAAACGTTTTTGGGGGACGATACGCAAATAGATCGAAAATCGAGTAAGGGGGTGTAGCATGGGAAAGAAGATAATTGTTGACCCTGTAACAAGAATTGAAGGACACTTAAAGATTGAGGTGGAAATTGAAAACGGCAAAGTGAAGGACGCTTGGAGTTCAGGCACTATGGCTCGTGGTATTGAAGTCCTTCTTCAAGGCAAGGACCCCAGAGACGCTTCCTATGTTACTTCCCGAATTTGCGGTGTCTGTTTTAGCGTTCATCAATTATGTTCTTGTTACGCTTTGGATGATGCGTTTGGTGCGGATGTGCCGACCGGAGGCACTCTTCTAAGAAATCTGGCAATGGGCGCCGAGTATATATATGATCATATTCTTCATTTCTACCAGTTATCTGCCCTGGATTATTTGGACATCATGGCAATTGCAAATTATAAAGGGAAGGACCATGAACTTAATGCTGTCAAAGATAAGATTTTGAATTTAGTCAGAACAAAGGATACCTATCCGCTTACTCCTCGCTACAAACCGGACGAATATTGTGTGACCGATCCTGAGATAGTCACTCATGCTGTAAAACATTATGTTGAAGCGCTGACAATTCAGGCCAAAGCCCGGAATATGGGTGCGGTTTTTGGAGGACGACATCCTCATTATCAAAGTATCGTGGTGGGTGGAATTACCAACTTGCCAGATATCAATCAGGTTTATAGATACCGTAGTATGCTCGATGAACAAGCTGAATTTGTGAACGAGTATTATTATAAAGATGTGATGGCTTTTGGAACGGGGCCTCTTCTGCCATTGGCAAAAATGGGTTTGGGCGGCGGTCATCATAATTATCTTTCTTATGGGGCGTTACAAAAGAATCCACCCGCTAAAAAAAAGTTATTCCCTGCCGGTGTAATTATGAATTTAGATCCCGCAAATATTCAGGTGCGGACTTTTGATGAGAATAAAATCACCGAAGCAGTAAAATATTCCTGGTATAAAGATGGTAAATCCTTGCATCCTTCCGAAGGCAGAACTGTGTATGATCTCGACAAGAAGAGGGGTTACACTTTTGTCAAAGCGCCGCGCTATGATGGGAAACCGATGGAAGTAGGACCATTAGCTCGAATGTTAATTGCCAAGAATCCCGATCTTATTGGCTTAGTAGAACAAGGTGTTAAACCCGGAGTAGTTGCCCGACATGCCAGTCGTGCTATTGAGACCAAATTGGTAGTGAATGCTTGTTATAAGTGGATCGAGCAATTATTAACTGAAATGAATAAGCCTGGATTTAGAATCCATGATACTGAACATTGGGATCCACCCGAAACCGGCATTGGGGTAGGATTTTACGAAGCCCCGCGGGGAGCGTTGGGACATTGGATCAAAATCAAAGACCATAAGATCGATCATTATCAATGTGTTGTGCCTTCTACCTGGAATGCCTCTCCAAGGTGCGAGAAAAAGTATCGTGGTCAATATGAAGAATCACTTATTGGAGCACCTGTTCCTGATCCGGATAATCCAATTAATGTATTGCGTATCGTGCGTTCTTTCGATCCGTGTCTAGCATGCGCAATCCATATAATTGATCCACACACAAACGAGATTAAGAAGTTCATCGTTGAATAGTAAAAATTTACTGAATAAGCAAAGAGGATGCAAAACAGAGGAGAAAATAGGGGAAGGAGTGATACTCCTCCCAAAAATATATTAATATTGGGCGTCGGCAATGAGCTTTTGTCGGATGAAGGGATAGGAGTTGCAGTCTCTAAAAAAATGGTGGGCATGAAATTGCCAGCAGGAGTTGATGTAATTGAAGGGGGCACGGAGGGATTTGGGCTTTTCAACATTATTATTGAAAGTGATTTTTTGATTGTTATTGATTCTGTTAAGGGCGGTTCAAAACCGGGGACGATTTACCGTTTCAATATAAAGGATATTCCTAATAGTCCCGAGATGTATAAAACATCTGTTCACCAGATTGGTATTCTGGATGTGCTCCATCTTTCGGAATTATTAGGCAAAACGCCGGAGACTACGGTTATCGGTATTGAGCCAAAGGAAATCACGCCGGGAATGTCACTGTCATCTGAAATTAGCGCCAAAATTCACCGGGTTATCAAGTTAATATTCGAGGAGATAGATAAAAGACTCAAGGTTTAAATTTTATTTCTTGCTTAAAAGAAGATCCCTATTAGTTAGGATGTCATCAGCTATTGCTCAATATTGGCTATAATTTTCATGCAGAATAAAAAGTCCATTTTCTCAAAATGAAAAAAGCGACTTTTATTTAAGATAAAAGAATTTATCATAAAGAACTTCAGAATTCTGCAATGATAGTTCATGTCCATTAAGGATTATTTAGTATTAAACATAACCGCCAGTTCAACATATATCATCACCGATTATGCCAAAAGAAATCGTAATAAACAAAACCCTCAGCAATAATTTAGATAACTTGAATAAAATCCCCTATGGAGACAACTTGGTTTGTATGTTGGATGTGGAGAATATTGATAATGATATCAAGAATTCCAAGATTGATAAATCAGCAGTTTCATACTTTCAAGACGAAATCGAAATTTATGAGAATAAAATGTAGCTAATAGTCACAGGTTGAGATTACAAAAATTCTCTGCATTGGCTAGAATCAGGGCACATTAAAGAATCATTATGAGGTATCATTGATCACTTGGTTTATAATGATTGGCAAAAAATTACAAGGTTAATTTTTAATGTACAGCTAATTTTTTTTTGATTAGGTGAAATATTATATTTTACTGTTATTTTTTTCAACATCGCTTCCGAATTATGATTTATATCCTAATTGCCCTCATCTGCCTTACATCTCTTAACCGTAATTATTTTGATAGCGCTTTTTTGAGAAGACCATGAGAGATATTTAATCCCAATTTACTTTTCATCCCAAAATATGTAGTGTTTTGTTACACTATGTTAAAATTAATTACATTTCTAATTTATTAAAAAACAATATGTTCTATTAATCCATTGATTATTGTTAACTTTCTCAACAATAGAGGGGTTATTGTTGAAATTCTTCTCACATGCTAATACTATGTAAACATTCAATTTACAATCTTATTTATCCGAAGAAATATTATGGTATAGTATTTGAAGTATTCGAGACTGCATGTCATAGAAGGAGAATTAAAATGGTAATCATGTTATTTCTTTTATCAATCATAATTTTTATTGTTTTCGACTTGGTATTGCGGAGAGAAGATAGAATTTTAAAAGAAACGGAGAACGTGAAGCGAACACCTATTTTCTTAAGCCCGGACAAAGCCCTTAAATCCGTTGGTAATGAAACAGAACGTCTATTTCATATAAGTCACTCATGGGCACTATCTGCAAATGACGGTTTTGTATATGTTGGATATGACAAATTAATACCAAGTTTATTCTCTTCTGAAGTTAAAATTGACGGGATTCCAACTATAGGAACTCAAATATCTCAAGGTAATGAAGCGTGGATAGTAAAACATAATAATCGTGAAATATCTCAATTAGCGCCCATTTCCGGCAAAATTGTCGATATCAACCCCGCTTGTAAAATGGATATACCCCTTTCTTCAGAACAACTGGAGAAATCCTGGATTCTAAAATTAAGAGCCAATCAATTCGAACAGGAATCCCATAATTTGATGAACTATTCACAGGCTAAATTAATTAATACCGTGCTGAGGGATGAACTTGCTTTAGATGCATATAATAATTATTTAAACGACGGAGGAAAGTTGGACCCGTCTTTTATTGAAGCACTTTCCGATAAAGACTGGAAGCGCATCATTAGTAAGTATTTTCCTTACATGAAGCACCACGAATAGAGCAGCGAGGTGCCATCCATGGTCATATTTTTTTTTCTGATAACACTTTTTTTTCTATGTTTTCTGGATATTAAAAATCATCCTAGTTCATATAATTGATAGGATCACCCGTTGAGATTCGAAATTAAATTTAGGGACAAAAACAAGGAATAAAGTATGGAGCGGAGAGATTTCTTAAGAACTTTAGGCATGATGGGGGCAGCAACCTTGCCCTGCAAGAACTTACGCGCAGAGGCACAAAGCGATGAAAAAGAATTTCATGGCATTCTGGTCGATACAACCCGGTGTGTAGGATGCCAGAGTTGTGAAGAAGCTTGTGCAGAAGCTAATGGATTACCAGAACCAAATATTGATGACGCCGAGCCCGGGGTAGAAGTCAAAACTTCAACTGATCAGTTCAGTAGTATCAATTGTTATGAGACGGATGTAGGTGAAGTGTATGTCAAAAAGCAGTGCATGCACTGTAATCAACCTGCCTGTGCCGCAGCATGTTTGACAAAAGCAATGTTTAAAACAAAAGAGGGTCCAGTTATTTGGAGAGAGGATAAATGTATGGGATGTCGGTATTGTATGCTCTCCTGCCCTTTCGATATGCCAAAATTTGAGTATGATAGTCCTATTCCAAAGATACAAAAATGTACAATGTGTTGGGAAAGATTACAGGAGGGAGAACAACCTGCTTGCGTTGAGACCTGCCCGGAGGAAGCACTTACTTTTGGTAAAAGAAGAGAGTTACTGGATGAGGCCAAGTTACGCATTTATAATGATCCGGACGACTATGTTCATCATATTTATGGTGAACACGAGGCTGGTGGAACAGGTTATTTGTATTTATCTGCAGCCCCGTTTGAACAATTAGGATTCAGAACAGATTTAGGGACAACCGCCTACCCGGAATTTACCAAAGATTTTCTATACGCAGTTCCAATAATCCTCACTCTTTGGCCAACATTCTTACTTGCATTAAATAAAGCTATAAAGAAAGAAAGTGAAGAATCAGAAGGGGAGTTGTAAAATGAACGCGGGAAATGGATCATTGACATTATTGACGCAAGAAAGTAAACGATTTATAAAGTTCTTCTTAAGTGAATTAAAACCAAAAGGAAAGTTAATTACTCCTTTTAATATCATCGCCACATTTATCCTAGTGTTAGGTACCATATTGATAATTATCCGTTTCGCAAAAGGATTAGGTTCTGTTACAAATTTATCACAAGAATATCCTTGGGGAATATGGATTGGATTTGATGTAATCACGGGTGTAGCTTTTGCAGGAGGTGCATACGTCATAACATTTATGGTCTATATTTTAAGAATGGAAAAGTATCACCCTATCGTCCGAATAACAGTTCTAAATGGATTTTTAGCTTATGTTTTCTATGCAGGAGCACTTCTGCTCGATCTTGGACGACCATGGAATGTTATTAATCCCATTATTGGAAATTCATTTGGTGTGAGTTCAGTCATGTTTTTGGTCGCATGGCATTTCATGCTATATATGATTGCCGAATTTATTGAGTTCTCGCCTGCGGTTGCCGAATGGATAGGTTGGAAACGAGTTAGGGCATTTTTGACATCTTTAACCCTGGGTGCCGTTATATTTGGGATTACTCTTTCGACGCTTCACCAATCCGGACTTGGGGCACTCTTTTTAATGGCAAAAAATAAAATTCATCCGCTTTGGTATTCAGAATTTATACCTATATTATTTTTTGTTTCTAGTATTTTTGCAGGGCTCTCAATGGTTATACTTGAAGGTAGTATTAGTCAAAAGGTTTTTAGACATAGAATTAGTGCGAAATTGCATTCTTCACATAATGATATTGTCTTAGGTCTAGCGAAAATTTGCGCGGGGACGATGTACGTATATTTCTTCTTGAAACTATTGGTATTCATTCACGGAGAACATTGGTTGTATTTAAATAGCCCCATGGGGTATTGGTTTCTTATCGAAGTGATTGGCTTCGTTTTAATACCTTGCCGTTTATATACCCAAGCTGTCAGATATAAGAACTTCTCGGCTGTTAAGATCGCATCTATACTTACATTGATCGGCATCATTTTAAACAGACTAAATGTTTCAGTCATCGCATTTAAATGGTACGAAACTGTTAGGTACGTTCCTTCATGGATGGAAATTGCCATAACACTTGCAGTCATCTTTGCTGAATTATTGGTCCTTCGATGGATCGTAAACAGAATGCCAATCTTAAGTCATTCAGCCGAGATAGAGAATGAAATCAAGAACATGAAACATGAAAAAATATTTTTTAAACAACCAGAGGAGTTAGAAGAATGGAAGATTTCCAGTATGTAGATATTTTTGCCACAAAAGGTATAGAATACCTATTAGTAATTGCCTTTCTAGTCACTTTAGTAATATTCTGGAGATTTTTAAACAAAGGTGCCAAAGGCGCTTCTGAGGCTAATCTTTCGGAGAAAGTCAAAACAACTCTAATCGATTGGTTTTATCTTGCAGACAATTTTTTCTACCATCAAGGACATAGCTGGGCCGTCCCCGAATCAAATGAAGTAGTTCGGGTCGGAGTTGATGATTTTGCACAAAAATTACTTGGGAAACCAGGAAGAATTGAACTTCCAAAATTGGGAACAACTGTTAGGCAGGGAGAAAGCGGTTGGAGGTTCAGATTCAACGGAAAATCTATTACTATATTATCTCCGGTAAATGGAAAGGTGGTTGCAGTAAATGAAGACATAGTAAATAATCCAGCGCTTATTAACGAAAATCCCTATACCAAAGGGTGGTTATTCAAGGTAAAACCCACAAAATTTAAGACAGATCAAAAAAATTTACTCTCCGGTGTATTAGCCCACGCGTGGATGGAGAATACAGTAAATGAAATCAGTCGGAGAATGACCGGGAACCTCGGAGTGGTTCTTCAGGATGGAGGATTACCAATCTCCGGATTCGTAAAAGAAATATCATCGCAAGAATGGGATCGTATCGCAAAAGAATTCTTATTAACAGAAGAAATGAATTAAAATATCCTTTTAATATCTTAATCACTCAAAAGGTGATTTGATAAGAATTTGTTGAGAATATTTGACTTGTCATAAATATAAAATAAGTCTTTGTCTTTGGGATAATCTTAGCAAGAAATATTTTAGAATTTAATAAGATATAAAATGACAAAACCAATACGAACCGATCATCGTGAAAACATTGCATTCGGGATTTGAAATAGAAATCAGGTCTCGAGATATTTCTGTTTACTTTGCTCTTTTTGGAATGATTTGTTACATTTGAAATATAATTCCTAATGGTTTTGTTATGAGAATATTTAGACTTCTAAGTTTTAGATTATTTATACTAATCTTCATCATACTTGCATCTTTATCCTTTTTTGTTTCCTATTTTCAACTCCAATCCCAATCAAAAAATTATGAGCACATGATAATTGAGAGCGCAAACCGAGCCAGCGAATTGTTACGAGGATCAACCCGACACTCGATGCTATTAGATCATAAAGAAGATACTTACAGCATAATTCGCACTGTTGCTCAACAAAAAGGCATTGAAAAAATTCGCATTTACAATAAAAAAGGAACAATAATTTTCTCTGCAGACAATTCCGAGATAAACCAGACAGTTGACATGGAGAATGAGGCTTGTTTTATGTGTCATGCCAGTAGTGACTCAACAATAGTTGAACCTGCAACACATGAAAGAAAGCGCATATTCAAGAATGAAAATGGTACAAGACTTTTAGGCTATGTTACACCGATATATAATGAGGAGAGCTGTTACACGTCAAATTGTCATATTCACTCGCCCAACGAAACAATATTAGGTACTCTGGATTTGATTGTTTCATTAAAAGACACTGATGAAATCCTTCAGCAAGAAAAATCAAAAATGATATCATACAATATCTCTATAACCCTCTTCCTGGCTCTCACGGTTGGGATCTTTATCTGGTTTTTTGTACGCATTCCAGTCAAGAAGTTGCTCATTGGTACTAAAGAAATCTCTTCCGGAAACTTGGATCATAAAATTAAATCTTCAACCAAAGATGAAATAGGAAAACTAGCGGAATCGTTTAACAAAATGACTGAAGATCTGAGAGAAGCCAAAAAAGAAATCTTAGAGTGGTCCAACGAACTAGAGCAAAGAGTTAATAAAAAAACTGAAGAACTAAAGAAAACCCAAGATAGAATTTTGCAGATCGAAAAAATGGCCTCATTGGGCCAATTATCGGCAACAGTGGCACATGAACTAAATAATCCTATGGCGGGAATTTTAACGTATAGCAAACTTATTCAGAAAAAAATAAAAAACAATGAACTATCTCCTGATGAAAAACAATCAATCCTTAAATACCTGAAGATGATTGAAACAGAAAGTGATCGTTCCGGCTCCATCGTTAAAAACTTACTTCTGTTTTCAAGAAAACAAGATAAAGAAATAAAACCTCACAATATCAATTCAATAATTGAAACCTCTCTCCAATTAATTTCTCATCACCTTCAATTAAATAACATCCATTTGAAGAAAGAATTACAATCAAATCTGCCAGATGTGTATGTTGATGAAAACCAAATTAAACAGGCACTATTAGCCCTTTTCGTAAATTCCGTAGAGGCAATGGAAAAAGAAGGTGTGTTAACAGTCAAAACTGAGTTAAAACCGAGAGAAAACTTTCTAATTATTCAAATTCAAGATGATGGCAAGGGAATTCCTGAAGAGGTCAGCGATCATATATTTGAACCCTTCTTTACGACAAAAAATGCCGTAAAGGGAGTTGGTCTTGGCCTGTCTGTGGTCTATGGTATTATTCAGAATCACCAGGGTGAAATTACCGTTAACTCTGCAATAAACATTGGGACAACGTTTACCATTAAACTACCAGCAGGCAAAATAAGGAAAAATGAGCCATGAAAATTAGTGATACAAAGATTTTAATCGTTGATGACGAGCAGATTGTCAGAGAATCGCTTGCCAGCTGGTTTGAAGAAGATGGTTATTTTGTAGATACAGCAAAAGATGCGGTAGAAGCTCTGAACAAGCTTGCTAAAACACGCTGGGATATCTACTTTCTGGACATAAAAATGCCCGGGATGGATGGGCTGGAACTGCAGAGGCGAATTCATGAAATTGATAAGGAAGCTATAATAATAATTATAACTGCCTATGCCTCTGTAGATACAGCAGTTCAAGCCTTGAAGGAGGGCGCATTTGATTATGTTACAAAACCATTCGATCCAGATGCTTTAAGTAGGTTAACACGTAATGCTGCAAAGCAAAGAAAACTTTCCATTGAAAACATCGAGTTAAAAGGAAGTCTTGAATCGCTTACGACACCGCCGGAGATAATTGGCGTTAGCCAACATATTCAAGAAATTAAGGAGTTAATCAATACTGTAGCCAATACTAACACAACAGTTATGATTCGAGGTGAAAGCGGTACAGGCAAAGAACTGGTCGCTCAGGCGATTCACGCACAAAGCAGCCGGCGATTTTCTCCTCTGGTAGAGGTAAATTGTGGAGCCATATCAGATACTCTCCTGGAGAGCGAGTTGTTCGGTCATGAAAAAGGCGCATTTACAGGCGCCCTTTATCGAAGAAAAGGTAAACTAGAGATTGCCAATGGAGGTACACTCTTTTTAGATGAAATTGGTACAATTGGATCAAAGACCCAAATAGACCTACTTCGGGCGATAGAAAGTAAAGAATTTACACGACTCGGCGGTAACGAGAAAATAAAATCCGATTTTAGAGTAATCTGTGCGACAAATACGAACCTTGAGGAAGCAGTGAAACAAGGGGGTTTTCGAGAAGATCTCTATTACAGATTACAGGTTTATGTAATTCATATTAAGCCATTAAGGGAACGACCAGATGATATACCAGAACTTGTACAATATTTTATAAATAAATATAAAGTCAAAATGAACAAACCAATTGAGGGAATTGACACTGAAGCACTTAAAATGCTTATGCAGTACTCCTGGAAAGGAAATGTTCGAGAGTTAGAAAATGCGATTGAAAGGGCTATGGTAATTACGCAGGAGCGTAAAATACAAAAAAAAGATTTTTTACTAAATCAGTCTCAACAATTACCAAGTTTCAATAACCAACTTTCATTAACAGAAGTTGAAAAGGTCCACATTTTAAATGTACTGGAGCAGAACCAGTGGAATATTTCGTCAGCAGCAAAGATTCTGGGCATCGACAGAGTAACGATTTACAAAAAGTTGAAGAAGTACGGAATCAAGCGGCCACAACATGTCTAAAATTATTCTGGTTCCTCTGCAATTCGATCGTCTAGCTCTCCTAAAATCCATACAATCTGAAGTCACAAAAATAACACAGCTACCTTCCTCGATAGAGAATCATGATCTAAATATTGATATATTTTTTGATTCGCAGCGCGGACAATATGATGCTTTAAGAATGATACAGGCCCTTGAGGGAGAGAAAACCTTTCTGTCAATTTTATTGACGAACGTTGATCTATTTATACCCATTTTTACATTCGTATTTGGTTTGGCCAAACTGAATGGAAATATTGGCATAGTTTCAACTTACCGTTTGGAGAATAAATTTTACGGACTTCCCGATAATAACAGTCTTTTAAAAGAACGGGTATTAAAGGAAATAATTCATGAATACGGTCATCTAGCTGGTTTAAGACACTGCTCTCAATTTAATTGTGTAATGGCGAGTTCAACATCTGCAGATGAGATAGATATTAAACTTCAATATTTTTGCGATGCATGCCAGATAAAGTCAAAAATCAATATAGCAGCAAAAGGTGTTTGATTAGAGAAGAAGATTTCATCACGATAATTTTAATTGTCGATTGTTGTGTTAAATATTATATCCCAAAAATTATAAGATATCTGCTTTTTCCAGTTAAATAATCCCGGGCTGAATAACCAAAACTGCAGTCTTATTGTTAATGAATAATAATATAAAGAATGATAAAATTTAATATATTGTATTTGAGCAGGAAGAAAAATAAATAGTATCGTTGAGAAGGAAAAGAATCAGAATTTTTAACAGTACCAGAAACAGAATAATTAAAATGGATGGTTTTTGATTTAGCTGTAATTTATTATTTAAGGCGCGTACAAAATCAAGATTTTATTTTAAGATGTTGCAGAAATAGGTACAATACTTGCGAATAAATCTCGATCGGGGAGTTATCAATATATTTCAAAAAAATCCCGGCAATTTGAGCAAGGAACCAGAATGAGACAGAAATCCAAATTATTGATAATAGACGATGAACAAGTTGTCATCGATTCAGTCACAAAATTATGTGGATCCGAAGGATTTTATGTTGATTCTGCCCTTGATGCACATTCTGGCTTGAAGAAGGTGGAAAACAAAAATTACGACTTGATTATCTGCGATATTATGATGCCTGACATGGACGGGTTTCAATTTCTGGAAATTGTAAAAGAAAAAAAGATTCAATCACCTCTCATTATTACTACTGGTTATTCGACGGTGGAAAATGCCGTGCGTTCTTTAAACGAAGGTGCAATTGATTTTCTCGCAAAACCTTTCACATTAGATGAGTTGATAAGCGTGGTTAAAAGAGGGCTCCGATACTATGCAATTTGCTTGGACATGAAGTCAAAAAACTCTTCCTCTATCTTATATGTGGATTGTCCTGCATCCTACTACAGTTTGGGATATGCCCAGTGGGCTTTTCCTGAAATTGATGGTACCATTAAAATTGGTGCCACTGATTTATTTTTGAGAACGATTGAGGAAATAGAAAAGACTATACTCTCAGAATTTGAAGATGAGATTGTGCAGGGGAATCCTTGTGCTTATTTTCGCACAAAGGATGATATTACACACACTCTACTTTCTCCAGTAAGCGGGAAAATTGTACGGAGGAATGAGCTTCATCTAACCAACCCAGCATTGATCACTAAAGATCCCTTTTTTGAAGGGTGGATTTATTCTGTGATTCCTACAGATCCGAATTATGAAATTAAAAACCTTACGCCAGGTAGTGCCGTGAGAAACTATTAGATTTTAGATAAACACTTAGGAGTGTAAGATGGCTATTTTATTACTAATTATTGCTGTAGTTTTATTTATTTTGGCAGATTTAACAATACGAAATATGGTTCGTCGTGCTGCTCAGAAAAAAGAGTTAAAAGAAAGAGAAGAAGCTCTGGCGGTAAGTTTAAATCTTGATTTTACACATGAAGCCGCCAGTTTAAAACGCGTGGAAGTGAAAAATCCTAAAGCCAAAATACTCGCGGTTGATGATGAAGAAGTGATTTTGGACAGCTTCCGTAAGATTTTGGTGTTGGGTGGATTTTCTGTGGATACGGTTGAGTCAGGAAAAGAAGCTTTGGGATTGATTCAAAAGCATCATTATGATTTTGTATTTACTGATTTAAAAATGCCCGAAATGGATGGTGTGGATGTCTGTAAGAGTGTAAAACATCTCAGACCCGATATTGATGTGATTATCATTACGGGTTATGCTTCGGTCCAAACAGCAGTGGAAACAATGAAATTTGGGGCAATGGATTACATAGAAAAACCATTCACTGAAGACGAACTTCTGAGCATGGCAAAGAAATCACTAATTAAGCGTCAGGAGCGAATAAAAAGACAATTAAAGACCCAGGTAAACATTTCCCACTTTACCGATTCAAAAATACCTGCTTCGGTTGAATTCTCCATTCCAGGGGGCGTGTTCATATCACAGGGACACTGCTGGGCAAGCTTGGATCCCGATGGGAACGTATATATCGGCATAGATGATTTCGCAAAAAAATTAATTGGAAAAGTTGATGCAATAGATTTACCCAACCTTGGCATGGAGGTACAAAGTGGTTCGCATCTTCTAACCATTAAGCAAGGCACCCATTCCATTCCGTTTAAATCCCCAATTTCAGGCAAAGTTAAGAGTATTAATAATTCTCTGTTAAATGAACTGGAACGACTGGAAACGACAACTTATGATAAAAATTGGCTATGTAAAATTGATGGATCCAATTTGGAGCAAGAACTAAAAGAGCTAAAAATCGGTCAGGGAGCGGTTAGTTTCTTTCATGACGAGATTGAAAAAGTACAGAATTTTATTCGTAAAAGTGTAACATCAACAACTGACGAAGAAAAAGTACCTGCTGACGGACATCTATATTTGGGCGAATTGGAAGCATTAAAGGAATCTGAGCTGAATCTCATTATTACTGAATTTTTTAGCCGTTAGCTGGATTAAAATATGTTATTTATTATTAATATTTTCTAGTATAAAAAATTTGAAAAAAATAAATTTTATTGATAGTTTTATCGGCAAAAACTATATTCGAAAAAAATTGCGAGATTGTACTATGAATAATCGCCTTATTCCTCTTCTCATCTTTATCACCTTGGTTTTTGAGTTTTCCCTATATGCACAGGTCAAATATTCCGGTTCCTACATGGGTTCGGCGTATGTATATGAGAATATCAATGCCGAAACCAGGGGAGATTATTATCATAATTTTCAATTCAGGATTGCACCGGAAAATTATACAAATCTGCATTTAAACTCATATTTTCGTTTTGCTCGCCGCGGTGATCCGGCAAAATGGGGGGACAAATTATTCAATACTTACCTTCATTGGGCGCCCAGGAACAAACCAGTCTATTTCAGAGCGGGACGCCAATTTTTTTATAACGGAGTCATTAATACCACAGCCGATGCATTTCTCATATCTGTAATACCTTCAAGAAAACTGATTATCAAGGCAATGGGTGGAATGGCTGCACCCTACTCAAGGGAATTCAAAGTACAAAGCTGGGATGAAGGCGGATTATTCGGAGGGTATTTATCATATAGATTTTCTGAATTGATAAAGGCCGATCTAAGTTACTTTGACAGGCAAAGAGATAGCGAAAAAATATGGCAATTAATGGGTGCCGCTCTGTCGGGCATATTCGTCCCTCAGTTCTACTATCAACTCCAGTTTGACTACAATTTTAAGACCAAATCCTATCAAGGCATTCGAGGCAGATTATCCTATTATTACGATAAATGGGTTTTTTCCGGTGAATATAACGACCAGAAACCACGAATATACGAGGACTCATATTTTAGAATTTTTGATGTTCGAGCCTACAGGCAATTTCGAGGCATGGTCACCTACGAACTCTCTATCGTTCAGGTAGGTTTGCAGTATCTCTACACTGCATATGAAGAAGATAATACGAATCAACTTATATTTACTATTGGAAAGAACTGGGGCCATATTGGATTGTTGTATCAGAATGGATTTGGAGGCGATAATTTTGGATTATTCGGGAACGTACTGTGGGAGTTTGTACCCACATTAACAGCAAAACTTTACGCCAGTTATTACAATTACCAGTTCCACACAACAGAAATCACGGATGATGCCACTGCCTTTTCAGCTGGATTGATTTATCAGCCAATCACTTTACTGGCATTACATGGGGAACTTCAGCAAAGTATTAATAAAATATACAAGAATGATGTGAGGGGATTATTCAGAATACACTTGTTTTTGAGAAATTAGCGGAAAACAATAGCCTGTCTAGCAGGAGAGAGACTCTATGAGACAATTATTGATTCTTTCATTAATACTTATTTTTACTGCTTCCATTAATCTTTTATTAATTGGAAACTCGCAGAATAAAGATCTTCTCAAATTTTCACACAAACTTCATATTATCGACGAGGAACTGGAATGTTCCACATGCCACGAGATGGCAGAAAGAAGTACAACAGGCAGGGATAATCTAATGCCGACTATGGATGTGTGCAGTTCCTGCCACGATGTTGAAGACGAAGAGAATTGTATCCTATGTCATTCCAATGTAGAAGAACCCGAAGCAGTGCCCTATGTGGAAAGTTATAGTGAAAAGTTCTCTCATGCCCTTCACCTATCGAAAGGACTTGAATGCCGGTCATGCCACGAAAGCATCATTAAGAAATCAGAGGTGAGGCCATATATTTTACCTAAAATGGATGACTGTATGGAATGCCATCAAATAAAAATGGCATCGTTGGAATGCAATAGCTGCCACCTTGAAGGTGAAAATCTGGTACCCACTAGCCACACACCGAACTTTATCCATAACCATTCGGATTTGGCCAGAAACCGTGTAATCGATATAACTGGCGAGAATGATTGTTCAAATTGTCATAAACCGCGCTTTTGTCAGGATTGTCACGAAGGCGATAACATCGATCGATTAACACACCCTCTGAATTATGAATTCACACATGCATTGGAAGCACAAGGAAAAGAAAAAGAATGCAGCGTCTGTCATATTGAACGTCAATTCTGTAATGAATGCCATCGCACCAATTTGGTTATGCCCAAAAACCATACTGCGGGTTGGACAAATACCATTCCGAACGACGGAGGTTTACATCGAATCGAGGCGCTGAATGACATCGAATCATGTATTTCATGTCACGAACAGAATGCCGATCAAACATGTCAACCATGTCATGGACCAAAAAATTAGGTACTTAAAAATGAAAAACAGAATCAGTGTTATCATTGTACTCCTACTTTTAATCTCCTTATTTAAAGGATGTTTGGAAAAGAAAGATAGCCTGGAGTTATCAACACACCCAACCGGGTGGATGGATAAAACTTCAGAAAACTTTCACGGCACTGTAATTCTTTCAAAAAGTATGTCCTTAAACAGCTGCGAAACCTGCCATGGAGATAATACCGCAGGAACGGTGCCAACCGCGGAGTTACAAACTTTTTGTTTTAAGTGTCACGCACTTTACCCTCATCCGCAAAATTTTGTTGATCCTTCTTCACCGACATCTCATGATAAGTTTATCGCTACGGTTTCACTTTGGAATATTGTTGAGTGCAGAACATGTCATGGCGACGACTATGCAGGGAAAGGATGGGATAATAAAAATTGTAATGCATGCCACACCCAACCCGGTGGTCCGGAAGCCTGCAATACTTGCCATGGCAGTAATGAGAACAGCGCTCCGCCGGTTGACATGGCAAAAAATACTAGTACGACTTTTCCTGGTGTCGGTGCGCATCAAAGCCATTTGGTGGGCGATACCTGGAGTAAGAATACCCAGAATTGCTATCACTGCCATGTGGTGCCGGTAAATTACGATGATCCTGGTCATGTCGATAATGTGCCTCTTCCGGCAGAAGTTGTTTTTAGCGAATTTGCTTCGGATTCGGGAAACACGAGCCCGATCTGGAATAGATCATCATTCAGCTGCAGCGACGTGTATTGCCATGGTGCCTTTTCTCTAGGAAACAACAAAAAGGTAACCTGGAATGCAGTTGGCGTGGGTGAGGCTACTTGTGGTAGCTGTCATGGATTACCACCTGCAACAAATCATCCGCAGAACACTCAATGTAACATCTGTCATGGGCGGGTTGTGGATGCCAATTTCAACATTATTGATAAAACACTTCATATTAACGGAAAGGCAGAATTATTTTAGAAAGACCATAAAGAGCTGAATATTAACTGACCAATAAATAACTATTTTGCAGATGGGGTATGCTGCTTATATGAGTATACCCCTTTTTTATAAGTAAAAATTTTAGAAACAGCAGAACAAGTTGAGCCGTTCGGTTTATGATATAGTATTTCATTATGCCAAAAAAGGAATATTTAGAGGATGGTGCAATCCAATTTTTTTTCAATAAATATTGCAGAACATAAGAAACTATTATGGGTCATTGCCATTATTATTACTTTGAGTTCAGCAGTCTATCAGAGAATGACCGGTCCGACTTATCCAAAAAGGGGGAAAATCGAAATAGATGGAACATTCTACTCATACAAATTATTGAGGAGCGAAGAAACGACTTCAGATGCCTTAGTATCTCTTGATGTACCAGATGCGGAAATTGAAGGCTACGTGAAATATAAGCGATATAACTCCAATGATGAATGGACTACCTTGATGCTTAGGAGAAATGGTGATAGTTTAGTGGCGCATTTGCCAAAACAGCCCCCTGCCGGCAAATTATTATATCGCGTCTATCTAAATAAAAATGCCCAAAAATATTCTCTAACAGGAGAGGAACCGGTTATTATTCGTTTTAAAGGATCGGTGCCCTTGATAATTCTAATTCCGCATGTTATTTTTATGTTTTTTGCCATGCTATTTTCCAATCGGGCGGCGCTTGATGCTCTGGATCGAAATGGGAACGCAAAAAAATATTTATTAATAACGATTGGGCTATTTTTCATAGGTGGGTTTTTGCTGGGTCCATTGGTGCAGAAATTTGCGTTTGGAGAATATTGGACAGGTGTTCCATTTGGATATGATTTAACTGACAATAAGACCCTCTTAGCAATGATTGGCTGGCTCTTTGCGTGGATTAAAAACCGAAATGATAGAGACGGCCGAGGATGGATTGTATTCGCAGCGGTATTGATGTTGGCTGTTTATTTAATTCCTCACAGCGTATGGGGCTCGGAACTGGATTATACAAAATAAATGGCCTATAGGTACACGTAGATACAAGATTCAAAATTTTATTAGTCAATTTTAAATGAAAAACTGAAAATGAAATCACTTAATTAATCGAGGCATTGATGAATATTGGCATTCTGGCTTCCATCTTGGCATTGACGTTTACCCTAACATCTACACTTTATTATTTACTTGCCACGAGAGATGATACTCAATCCAAGAGCATGAAATTACAAGAGTTGTCTAATTTTCAGAATAAAATTAGAATTGGCAGGTTGTGCTTTTATTTTTCTACTTTCATGATTTTAGTCGCGGGATTTTATTTATACTACCTTATTATCAATCATAGATTTGAATATTCATATGTGTATAGATATAGTTCCAAAGATTTACCCTTCGGTTATCTAATATCAACATTTTGGGCCGGACAGGAAGGCTCGTTCCTTTTATGGACAATGTTTATCTCCCTGATGGGAGTAATTTTTATTAGAGTTGCGCAAGAATTTGAATACTGGGGAATGGCAGTAGTAAATATTATTCAGGGCTTTTTCTTATTGATTTTATTAAAGGCTACACCTTTTGAGGTAGCAGGTCAAATTCCGAGTGATGGAGCAGGTCTAAATCCGTTACTACAGAATCCATGGATGGTGATTCATCCGCCCGTATTATTTATTGGATATGCCGCAATTACTTTTCCCTTCGCAATCGCAGTCGCAGCGATCATAAAAAAAGAACAACAACAGTTTATGAAAAAATCACTACCCTGGGCACTTTTTTCATCCATCACTTTAGGTGCCGGAATTATTTTGGGAGGATTTTGGGCTTATGTTACGTTAGGTTGGGGAGGATATTGGGGGTGGGATCCGGTGGAAAACTCTTCATTGATTCCCTGGATCACCATCATCGCATTAGTTCATGGATTAATCGTTCAAAACCGAACCGGTTCACTCAAAAGGTCAAATTATTTTCTTGCTGTATCCTCGTTTGTCCTGGTATTGTACGCCACATTTTTAACCAGAAGTGGAATACTGGAAGATTTTTCCGTTCATTCGTTTCAAGACTTGGGTATCAACTCTCTATTAATCATTTTCATGTTTGTGATTTTAATTGTGGGTATTGCACCTTTCATAATGAAATTTAGAATTTTTTCAAAAAATCCAATTGATAACTCCTCGATAAACAGAGAAAATATAGTCCTCGTCAGCATCATTGTCTTATTAATTTCCGCCCTATTAATATTTTTAGGGACTTCATCGCCAATTATAACCGGATTACTGGGAGAATCTTCTCAAGTAAATATTTCCTTTTATAATAACGTAAATTTACCCTTAGCTGTCGTAATGGGTATTCTATTGGGCCTTGCTCCGTTTCTTCGCTGGCGTGAAAAGCACATTAAATCATTGTTAAAAAGTATTTTACCTTCACTAACTATTTCAATTTTATCATGCGCGGTTATATTTCTATTCGGGATAAGACATCCGGTAAAACTAATTTTCCTTTGGAGTGCTTTTTTTGCGCTCTGCAGCAATATTATCGTGTTCTCAAGATTTGTTCGATTTGGATGGAGACAAACAGGAGCACCACTTAGCCACATCGGTGTTGCGATACTTTTGGCTGGAATTATTATTTCCGGAACGTTGCAGCAAAGTGACAAGGTCGTATTGAAAAAAAATGTCTCAGAAAAAGTATTTGAAGAGTACGAACTGATATATTCCGGCTTAACTCCGGCCTTGGATGGAAAAGATATTTTGAATATAAAGATTAAAAAGGGAAATCAAAATTATTCTGCCCGTCCTAAACTCTATGAAACAAAATATAATCAAAATGTAATGAGAGAGCCTGATGTCAAGTCGGGAATCTTATATGACTTATATATTTCTCCGCTCGAACGTCGAGTTAAGTCAACCCAATTTTCTCAGCCGGATATTCTAGTATTGCAAAAAGGTGAAACAAAAGAAATAAATGGCATCCAAATTCATTTTGTTGAATTTGACATGAATCCTCATGCCGATACTGGTCCTATGAAAGTAGGAGCTAAACTAGAAATTACTGATGGGAAGTGGACACAAAAGATTACCCCCATCATGAACCTCGGTTCCACTGGACAAAAATCTGGACCGTTTTCCTTTTATAGAAACCCTGAACATAAGTCCGAAGAAATTATCGTTTCGTTGAACAGAATCAACGCCAACACAAAAACAATCGAACTAGTGTTCGAAGGATTTTCCGGTTCAAATGAACTATCCGATGAATCTGAATTAATTATATTGGACGTAAGTAAAAAGCCTTTTATTAACATGGTCTGGTTGGGCACTATTTTTATTGTTGTTGGAACCGTTGTCGCTTTATTTTTCAGAATAAGACCTATGGAATCTAATTAATGATTTTGATTGAGATTCCTGAAGTGAATTTTAGCCGATTCCTAGAAAGCAATTTGAGAACTTTGATTCTTTTGATCAGATAATCAATTTCATATTTCGGCTTGCCTATTCGAGCCAATCTCACCCTCCCCTGCACCGGCAAACTACAAAAACCGGATATGCTCTTCGGAATGATAACGCAACCCACTTTTTCAACTAATAACAATCATCTTTTAAATTAAAACTGATTTGGTCGACAATAAGGTTAGTTGGTCGAACTTAATTTATAATATTGTAAAGGAATAAATTATTACGGCCCAAACGGATGGATCCCAGGGCTTGAAAACATGGATGATTTGAAACACGAAATGAGAATTTGGCCTATTCCCCTAAAAATTGTCGCAATATATATCTTTTATAGCATTGCCTGGATATTCTTTTCAGATCAACTAATTGCAGTCCTAATCAAAGATTCTGAATATATTACAAAGTTTCAGACTATAAAAGGCTTTCTATATGTTGCCATATACGCTTTGATTTTATATGGTTTTTTATGGCGAATTTTCTATAAAATCAGACATTCCGAATTGAAATTGAATAATGCAGAAGCCAAATGGCAATCCCTGCTGCAAAATGTTCCTGAATTGATAATGACTCTAGATAGAGAAGGAAAAATCCTGTTCTCAAATCGCTCAATTAATGGAAGGCCAATAGACAATATTGAAACCATATATGAATATACCCATCCAAAATATCAACAAATCTGTCGAGAAAAATTAGATCAAATCTTCGAGGCCCACACCTCACTGCGTATCGAATTACCTCTAAGAACTGAGAAAGACAAGTATAAACTTTATGAAATTCAAATGACACCAATCGAGCAAGATTCCGGTGTTGTAGGGGTATTATCTTTCTCCCGGGATATTTCTGAAAGAAGAGCAACAGAAAAAGAAATATCAATACTCGCTCAAGCAGTAAAAAGTATCACCGAATGTGTTTCGATAACCGATTTGAACAATAATATTCTTTTTGTAAATGATGCCTTTCAAAAAACATATGGTTATGCTCACGATGAGATTATTGGTAAACCAATCGATGTAATCCGATCGAAACTAACCCGCCCATCCATAGTTGAAGAGATTTTACCAAAAACATTACAAGGAGGTTGGCAGGGAGAGTTATTCAATTGCAAAAAAGATGGTAGTGATTTTCCTGTTTTTCTTTCAACATCTGTAGTAACCGATGAAGATGAAAATCCTGTGGCCATCATTGGGGTTTCCAAAGACATCTCAGAAAAAAAACAATTTGAAGCAAAGCTGAGACAGGCTCAAAAATTACAAAGTTTGGGTACCTTAGCAGGAGGTATTGCTCATGATTTTAATAACATTCTTGGTATTATAATGGGTTATGCCTCATTAATGGAAGAAGGTGAAATTACCAGAGAGAGATTATCTGAAGGATTAACTTCTATCTCAAAAGCGGTTGAGAGAGGAAGCGGATTAGTTCAACAAATTTTGACTTTTGCCAGAAAATCTGATGTTTCTTTCATTACTATAAAAGTAAAAGAGGCGATATCTGATATTGTCAGAATGGTTAAAGAAACTTTTCCAAAAAAAGTATCATTTTCTGTAAATCTCGAAAAAGATTTGCCCTCAATAAAGGCCGACCACAACCAATTATACCAGGCATTCCTCAATTTATTTGTAAATGCTCGTGATGCTATGCCTGATGGTGGGCGCATAACCATTACTGCGGAAACAGTTACTGGGTTAGATCTCCAACATAAATTTCTTGATGCCGAAAACGAAAATTATGTTTGTATCCAGGTTTCTGATCAGGGTATGGGTATAGATGGAGTAAATTTGAGCCGAATTTTCGAACCTTTTTACACGACAAAGAAACGTGGAGCAGGCACTGGTTTGGGATTATCGGTGGTATATGGTATAATCACCAGTCATCATGGTTTTGTTGATGTAGAAAGCGGGGAAGGAGCAGGGAGCACATTCAAATTATATCTACCTGCAGTTGAAAATGAAACAGCCGAAGCAATAATAGACGAAGATTCTGATATCAATGAACTTAATGGAGATGAAACCATACTGCTGGTTGAAGACGAAGAGATGTTATTGGATATAGTTAAAAACCTATTAGAAGATCATGGATATCATGTCATTACAGCTACCGATGGAGAAGAAGCGGTAAGAATCTATTCAAAATATTCAAATCGTATCGATTTGATTTTAACTGATCTTGGATTGCCCATATTGGACGGCTGGCAAGCATTTCTAAAAATGAAAGAGTTTAATCCTGAAGCTAAGGTCGTCTTGGCCAGCGGATACTTAGATCCCGAACTAAAAGCTGAATTTAACGAAATAAATTTAAAACACTTTATTCAAAAACCTTACCGGCCAGTCGAGGTTTTACAAAGAATTAGAAGCGTTTTTGATACGTCACTAAACTGACTGCTGTACAGATCATATTCTGGGAAAGAAATATATTCTCCTTATATGTATGTTCTAGATGCAATGGTAAATCTATTTTGTTTTAGCACCTGCTTAGGATTCAGAAATCTTATTAAAACTCAATAAAAATTATTACACAAAGAACAAGAGTAAGAGGCCGTTGAACCTAACTGCCTCTTTTTCTTTGTCGCCGAAATAACAATGGGGGATCATATATCATCCAGCATGAAAAATGTAACATTGAATTGGTGAAAAACCGGGCAACTCTATAAATAGAAAGGGCCCGCAAAGATGCAGGCCCTTATATCAACCAATAACAATAGGAGGAGGTTGCTGGTGATATGACTCATTGGAGTCAACTATTATCACTAACTAAATCAAATTTTGTTCCGTTTTTTATTTAGTAAACAAGAATTAATCAATTTTATTGATAGATATTTGGAATCAGTGAACAGATCAGATCATTTGTAACCAAATAAGACCGAATAAATGATTAGAACAATCAGTATTAAGCCAATAGTTAGAAAGAATCCTCCAAATATTTTGGCATATTTCTCAATGCGTGGTAAATCTTCCTGTTTAACCAATCGTTTTTTCAATTGGCCAGAACTTTTCATTTCTTCATATTCCCGTGGTCGATACTCTCTATATTCCTCTAGTGGCACCAAACCAGTGAAAATTACTGTATCCATTGGAAACGCCTCCGGACGTAGATGGGTATTAAAAAAGTGAATAGTAAAGATGAATCCGACTGCAAGTAGAGCTTCATCACTATGTATAATTTGGGCAACATTGATTAACCAGCCTGGTAAAAACTTTGTGAAAAACTCCGGAAACCATAACATAAGACCCGATATACCAATAACTGCTACACCCCAAAAAACTGCAAAATAATCGAATTTTTCCCAATAGGTCCAACGTCCATATTGAGGACGGGGTCCTTTTCCAAAAAACCATTTCATTGTGCCAGCAAAATCCTTTAAATCCTGTTTATTAAACATCATGGAATTTGGTCCCAAGAAAAATTTTGCTGTGGAAATTCTCTTTTCTTTTTTCAATCTTATCAAATTATATAAGTGAAAGAAAAAGTATCCAAAGGTTGTCACAGCAGCAATTCTGTGGAGTATCGCAGCTCCCCTAACCCCCCCAAGCAGATCCGCAAGAAATTTTGCCCACCCCATCCCTGAAAATTTTAACATCATTCCAGTAAGTGCCAAAAGTACAAAACTGAGAATCACAAACACATGTGTTATTCTTTGACTTGTAGCAAAACGTCTGATATAGTACTGACCCATGATTGCAGATGACTTCTTTCTCTCTCTCTTTCTTTCACGAATGGCCTGAACGGATCTCGGAAGCCAGAGCAAGGTGTGTATACCAAAAAATCCAAATACCGTAACTAAAAGAGAAGTCATTGCCCAGAAGGTATAATAAATAACCGGGTACTTTACTTTGTCGTGATGTGTTGCATGAGTGAGATATCCGGTAAATCTTTGATTTGCATCGTCATGACATTGTTTACAGGTTTGTACAATATTTTTTGTACCAACCATTGAGCCTGGATTATTGGTTTTTAACACCTTATGAGCCCCATGGCAATCCGAACATTTTGCAGCATCCAGATACCCCAATTCATATGCTTTTCCATGCATTGTCAGAAGATAGGTTTTTGCCAGATCACCATGACACTCCCCACACTGATCGGTAACTTCAATGGTAAATTTATCCCGTTCAGTCTCTACTATTTTATGAGCTGTGTGGCAATCGGCACATGTTGGTAATTTTTCTTTGCCCTCTCCCCTATTAATCGCGTGAACACTTTGTATATAATCTTTATAGATACCGCGGTGGCAGGTTGCACAGGTAGAGGGTATATTTCGAGGGTAAATTGACGAACGTTCATCTGTTTGCTTCAAATTGTGATGGGTGGTATGACAGTCTGTACAAACCGCACTGGGCAAAAGCCCCTTTTCCGTTAAACCTCTCCCGTGTACAGTTCTTGAATAATCTATATAAGCATCAATTTCAACCAGGCCTTCGGTATGTGCAGCTTTTCCTTCTGCCTTATGACACTCACCACATAATTCAGGAATGGAGGCGCGGTATGTTTTTGCATTCTCATCATATTTGGATTTTGTATCATGTTCCCCATGACATGTGGTACATGCAGGGGCATTGGGATCCTTCCGAAAATAAGCCTGTCCATGCCCGCTTTCGAAATACTCATTGGCAAGCGCAGCGTGGCAGTTCGAACAGTCAACGGTACTTGCAGTTGCGCATGGTTTTTTCATACCTGTGGATACATCTGAATGGCACTTTACGCAGGGTATTTCTTTGTGAATTGAATTGTCCAGTATGTTTTTATTCACATGCATCGAAACACTATCACCTTCCGCCACTCTAAATAAGTTCTGTTTAGCATGGCAACGCAGACAGGCTCTATCAGATATGGTAATCACAATACTTTGCCGACTAACTTTATGCGGAGGGTGACAATCGGTACATGCAGGTATCGCCCCCGGTTTTTCCTCCCACAGTTCCCCCCGAATTACTTTTGTATGGACCTGTTCAATTCTAGAGTGACAAACCATACAGGTTTGAGCGATTTTACTGAGTGAGATAGAAGAGTTCGGATTGGTATGAGGTAAAACCAAATGGTTTCCATGACAATCATTGCAGGTTGCCGAAACGATTAATCCCTTTTTAAATAACCCTGCCCCGTGGATACTTTGAGTATAATTTTCCAGAATATTATGTTCCGAAATATTATATGCCCTTGCAACTGGTGCACCCTCTCGGTGGCATTTTCCACAAAGTACCGGAATATTCATTTTATAGGTGCGTGATTCTGGATTCGCCGGCAGGAGTATATTATGTGTTCCATGACATTCAGAACATGTTGGAGCATATATATCCCCTCTTTTTAATGCTTGTCCATGAATGCCTTTTTCAAAATGCTCCTGTGCATCAGAATGACAGTTACTGCAATCTACAGATTCAAGAAAATCTTCATGTGGCAGATCCTCAACAGCAGCATCTTCATGACAATCTATACACTCAAGCTCTGCGTGAACAGATTTATTGAAAATATCCTCATCTACAAAGATACTAATTTCCCTTCCCTTTCGCTCCATCGTTAAATCATGATCGGAGTGACAATCCAGGCAATCACTATTACTCTGAGCCACGGATATACCACTACCCAGAATAAATAATGATGTAATGATTTGTCTTATTATTGTATATCTAGAAAACATGCTGCCAATATAAACCACTCATGCATCATAATCCATGATGAAAATCAACAAAAATTTTGACCTAGATCATGTTTTTTAATGATTAACATCATTTCTATTTGACTTTAAATAAAATAATTTAAAGTGTCTCAAAAACTCAAACGAGACATAAATTAAGCGAGAAGATTATTATTAAAATTAAAAATGCTAAAGTTTTATAGATCGTAATAGAAAATTTTTAATAATTTGGTACCGAAGATTAAAAATTATTATGACGAGGACAAAGATTTTGAAACAACTTATATTTTTCCTTATTCTGACTCCATTCTTTGTAAATACAGTTTATCCGCAAACCAATGATGATTGTTTCGCTTGTCATGAAGACAATACCCTGACCATGGAACGAAAAGGAAAAGAAGTTTCACTATTTGTTGATTCCGAAAAGTATGCGAATTCCCCGCATGAGAGTATTGAGTGTATTGAATGCCACGTGGGTTTTGATCCTGATGAAGAGCCACATGCGTCCATCATTAAACCGGTCGATTGTTCACCTTGTCATGTTAAATCTACAAAGCAATTTGCAGGAAGTAAACATTCCAAAGAACTAAAATGTAATTCTTGTCATGGAGATGTTCATACTGAAAAAAATGCCAAAATCATGCTTCAAGAGTGCAATACTTGTCATAAGAAATCATTTTCTCAATATAGAATGAGTACCCATTATAATTCTCAAAATGGGGCCGGTTGTTATAATTGCCATCAACCGCACAATTTTAAGATCGCCGGGACTAAGGATTGTCTGAAATGTCATGGGAAAAAGGAGTTTATTCACGAGAATACTATGCATAAAGATGAAAAATTTATCCTCAAATACACAGAAAGTATCCATGGAGAGTTAATAGACTGTAGTGATTGTCACGGAGCACATAAGATTCTTCCGCTTGAGTCACTTGAATCGCGGGTTAATAAAATCAATATCTCTAAAACCTGTTCAAAATGTCATGATGAAATTTCCGAACAATATCAAAGATCTGAACATGGCATCGCTTTTGACTCTGGATTTGAAACGGCGCCCACATGTACGGGCTGCCATGGGGAGCATGATATTCACCAGATCACAGACGCCAGATCAAACGTAAGTCGGCAACACGAGGTTGAGGTATGCTTAAGGTGCCATTTAGATAGTCCTGACGTGCGTTCACGTATGACTCATACTTCAGGTTTTATTGGCGGATACGAAAAAAGTATTCACGGAAGAGCCCTGGCAGCAGGGAATTTGAGTGCGGCTGTTTGCAGCGATTGTCACGGAGGACACGATGAATTAAGAACTTCAAATCCACGTTCAAAAGTAAACAAATTTAATATCTCATCAACCTGTGGAAATTGCCACCGAGATGTCGTAACAGAATTTCAAAAAAGTATTCATTCCGAGGCGCTTGCACAAGGTATAGAAGATGCACCAACCTGTACTGATTGTCATGGTGAACACTCCATTATTGAGTCAAAAGACCAGACATCTCCAGTGTCCCCTCGAAATGTGTCGCAAAAAGTATGTGGACCATGTCATAGTTCAGTAAAATTAACGGAAAAATATGGACTATCTTCGGATAGATTTGAAGCCTACAATGATAGTTATCATGGTCTTGCAGTCCGATTTGGTGCGGTTGAAGCTGCCAACTGTGCAAGTTGTCATGGGGTTCATAATATATTACCTTCCTCAAATCCCGAATCGAGTATTTCCAAAGAAAATTTGGCAAATACTTGTGGACAGTGTCATCCCGGAGCAAATGAAAATTTCGCAATAGGAAAGGTGCACATTACCGGTGATCGTACCGAGGATAGATTAATCTATTGGATCACCACCATTTACATCACCCTCATATTCGGCACAATTGGTGCCATGGCTTTTCACAACACGCTGGATTGGTTTAGAAAATTAAAGAATCGTTATAAGGAGCGCTATGAAGAAACCATCATATATCCTATGGAAAGAAAAACCCGTCTTTTTCTTCGCATGTCTACAAATGAAAGGATTCAGCATATTCTTCTTATGATCAGTTTTTTTACTCTCGTAATAACCGGTTTTATGCTAAAATTTCCGGAAGCATGGTGGGTGGAATTAATTCGCAAAATATTTGGAGAACCGGTATTTGAATTAAGAGGTTTACTACATAGAATAGCGGCTGTAATAATGGTGGCAGACACTCTATACCACTTATATTATATTATCTTCAATGCAAGAGGGAGGCAACTCGTAAAGGACTTAATGTTCCGTTTTCAGGATTTAAGAGATATGATTGATGTATTAAGGTATAATTTCGGCATTTCAAAAATCAAACCAAAATTTGGTAGATTTAGTTACATCGAAAAAAGTGAATATTGGGCGCTAGTTTGGGGAACGATTGTAATGACAGCAACCGGCATAGCCCTTTGGTTCGAAAACCACTTTTTGGCATGGTTTTCAAAAATATTTGTGGATGTATGTGAAACTATCCATTACTATGAGGCCTGGTTAGCATTTTTAGCCATAATCGTCTGGCATCTTTATTTCGTAATCTTTAATCCGGATATTTATCCCATGAATTTTGCGTGGTTAACCGGTAAAATAACTGAGGAGGAAATGGAACACGAACATCCCCTGGAACTTGAAGCAATAAAAGAACAAGAGCAGAGACTCGAGCAGAAAAAAAATGAAAAAGAGTCCTGAAATCCACGCCTAATATTTTTCGAATACTGTATATACTCGAATCCAACAATTCTACTGGAAAATCTATTTACTAAATAGTATTTATTTGGTCTATTTATTCAAGGATTCAATCCGGTATGACAATCTGTACACAAACTCTCCTTCCACTCCTCATCAATATCCTCCGGATGTCGAAATTCTAATTGCTCGCCAATCTTTGCTATCTCTAAATTATCCGGCGAACCCTGGGCATTAATGAAGTGACAAAGGTTACAATCTTTAGCAATCACTTTTCCATCTTCACTTGCATGACGATCATTGTGACATCTAAAACATCCATTAAATTCAAGATGACCGATATGATTGGGATAAACATCCCAACGCACTTTCATCTCGGGGAAGATATTGCTGGAAAAAGACTCTTGTAAACCACCCACAGCCTTCTCAATCAATTCATTTTGCTCTTCAAAGATATCAGGATAGTTTTCCCGATAATATTCTTCAATTCCGGTTTTAATGGCGTTCATTGCTTCTTCGTTTGTTTGGTATGTCTCAGCACACAAATCAACAGCCACCGTCTTGATTTCAGGAAGTTCTTTTGGTATTGAACCATCTACCATTGCATCATCGATAAAGAATGTCGGAGGACGGTAATCATGGGAGGGTCTGTTGTGACAATCCATACAATCCATAATCCTGATTGATTGGGTATTAATTTCGGATTCGTCAAGTGGTGAATCTTCATCCTGATAAACAACAACTTCATTGGTTTTAAGATTAGTATACCGGACCCACGGTAATTCCTCCCGTGTCTCATCAGTAGCAATGTATTCGATTTTCACATCAGGATTAATATGCCAGTGTATTCCTTCAACCAATCCCATGGCAGAATGCGGAGAGCCAATTTTCATAACCAAGGCTATATTCCATTGAGTGTTATTTTCATCAGGAAGATAATGGGTTTCCAAACGTAGTTTATGTGCATAAAACTTTTCTGGCCAATGGCACTGTTCACAGGTTTCACGGGCAGGACGTAAATTTCTGATAGGAGTAGGAATTGGTTTAGGATAAACATCAGCGAGAACGGCATAAACCTGGTAAAGACCTGAGATTTTTGAACGCACGTACCAATTTGCACCGGGACCGACATGACAGGCAACACAAGCTACCCGGGCATGCGGCGAATTTTCATAAGCAATCTTTTCCGGATGCATAACCTGGTGACAAATACTACCGCAAAAAGCGACCGATTCAGTAAAGTGAAACGCTTGATAGCTTCCGAATGCTGAGAGGAACAACAGGATTGTAGTTCCGAATGAAAAAATAAAAAAAGCATTTCGATGTCTGGGATCATTCAAGTCAACCATCGGCCATTCTTCCTCTTCTTCTAGTTTTTTTCTAAACCTCCTTCGCCTTTCAATAAACATGCCGATTGGGATTAATAAAAGTCCCAGTATCATTACTGCCGGAAGTAAAATGAAAATGACTAAACCTAGATAAGTGTGACCTTCTTCAATAAATAAAGAGACAGCAAATAAAAAAATAATCATAAATAAGGCAACCAGAGCAATCATTGCACCAATTAGGGTAATCCAGTTCTGCGTGGAGCGAGGTAAACGCAATTTCATTCGGAATCTCCTTTTAAAAATATATAATCAGTTTCAAATATATAAAATATCCTAACAATAAAACAAAAATGATTTTAATTAAACCGGATATGAAATTTCAATATTCGTACACTTATAGATTTTCTTATTTGACGAAACAGTATGAATCCAATGATAGTTAAAAAATAGAGATTTTTTTAAGTGATTGATTTAAAAGATTGAACGATGAAAATATATAAAATTACTTTACAAAAAATCGATGGAGTTATATATTTGTAAAACTGAATATCTTATATCTATAAACAGGAGGTAATTATGGTAAAGGTTTTTATGCTTATTGTTCTGATGTTTTTTACGTTATTTGCATTTGGTCAAACCTTTGAATACGTTGGGGTTGATAAATGTAAAACTTGTCACCGGAAAGCTGATGATGGAGAGCAATTTCCTCTCTGGGAAAAGAGTAATCATGCAAATGCATTTGAGACATTAAAGTCCGAAGCGTCTGCAAAAATTGCCAAAGAAAAAGGATTGACTGTTCCCGCCTATGAAGCCCCCGAATGTCTTGAGTGCCACACGACGGGTTTTGGAGAAGGTGGCTACGAGGTAAAAGATGATGCTTTTTGGAATCCTGCTGATGATGATAAAGATGGGGCAAGTGCAGTCAAACGGATGGCAGGATTGCAGGCAATCGGATGTGAATCTTGTCACGGCCCGGGTTCTGACTACCGAAAGAAGAAAGTAATGCAAAGCCGCGAAGAATCAATCAAGAACGGAATGAATGATATTTTGGTTTCAAACGGCACCGCCGAAAAATTATGTAAAACCTGTCATAATGAAAAAAGCCCAACCTACAAGGAATTTAATTTCGAGGAAATGTGGCAAAAAATTGCTCATCCTATCCCTGCCGGGACCGAAGGATAAAATCAATACAGGGGTTTGGTTGTGAACCAAACCCCTTCTTTTTTGGACCAACTAGTAATCTGTGAATAATTCTAATTTGGCTGTATGTCGAATCATCAAAAGTGACAAGAAATTAGGCGAAAATTTTCTTTGACGAACTATGGAAAAGGCAATACAGATTCCCTATTTCATCTTCAAGAATTTGTTTACAACATCATATATTAGGACCATATTTAGACTGAAAAAAATGCTTTGATATAATGCAAAGCTTTCCATTATTTGGCAACGTTTGAAACAAGCCTATTTAATTTTTATGGCTTGGGCAATCGCTTGTATTTTATAAGTGCCATTTTCTTTTCATTTCGATAGCATTACACTTAGTTTTTCTGCACAAAGAATTCAGGATAAAACCTAGATGAATGTGAAGCGTCGGAAATTCATAAATATTTTACTTGGCGGAGGATTATTGGGATGGCTGGGGAGCGTTATTTATCCTATCATTTCCTTTCTCAATCCACCCAAAGTTGCGGAAGCAAATGTGGCTTCCATAAAAGCAGGGCTTGAAGAAGAGTTTCCAATTAATAGCTCAAAAATATTGAAATTTGGAAGAAAACCGGTTATTCTAATAAGAACCAATACAGGAAATTTTCTGGCATTTGAAGCCACTTGTACACACTTAGATTGCATCGTGCAATACCGTACCGATACTAAGCAAATCTGGTGCGCTTGCCATAATGGTGTTTATGATTTAAGAGGCCGGAATATATCTGGACCACCGCCAAGGCCGTTGGATGAATTCACAGTCAATATCGTAAGCAGTGAAATTATTGTTTCCAGAGCAACCGAGGTATCTTAGTAATGGTTACTTCAAGGTTAAGTAAATTGTACTCCTGGGTTGATGATAGATTCAAAATTACACCTCTTATCGAGTTTTCAAGGCATAAACGAGTCCCCGTTCATAAACACTCGATTTGGTACTATATGGGAGGTGTAGCCCTATTTCTGTTTATTATTCAGGTTGGTACCGGCATATTACTTTTACTGTATTATCAGCCCGGGATTGACAGTGGCTATGAAAGCGTTCGCTTCATTATGACGGAAGTGAATTTTGGCTGGCTGATTCGATCGATCCACAGCTGGTCTGCGAATGTGTTTGTCTTTATCGTTTTTATCCACATGTTCAGTACCTTTTTCACCGGTGCATTTCGAAAACCAAGGGAGCTAACCTGGATTTCCGGTTTTATTTTATTGGCTTTAGCAATGGGATTTGGTTTTAGTGGTTATCTTCTGCCCTGGAATGAGTTGGCATTTTTTGCCACTAAAGTCGGCACAGATATAGCCGGTGCTGTTCCCTTCATTGGAGATGCTATAAAAATTGTACTTCGTGGTGGTGAAGACGTAACCGGTGCAACATTATCCCGATTTTACGCCTTTCACGTAGCATTGTTGCCTGCAATATTTACTATCGCCCTTTCTTTGCATTTACTGTTTATTCAAAGGCAGGGAATGCACGAACCAGAATTTTTTAAAAATCTGCCGGAAAACAAAAAAAAGGTTATTCCTTTTTTTCCAAATTTTATACTTAGAGACGCGCTGCTGTGGCTAATTGTACTTAATATTTTGTTGTACCTGGCTGTATTTTTCCCATGGGAACTGGGAGTGAAGGCTGATCCTTTTGAACCAGCTCCCGAGGGCATACGACCGGAATGGTACTTTATGTTTATGTTCCAGTCTCTGAAACTGCTTCCAAGCCACGTATTCTTTATCGAGGGAGAAGTATTCGGAGTGTTGTTTTTTACAGTTGTTGCTTTTGCGTGGCTTTTAGTGCCTCTTTGGGAGATTAAATCAAAATCTGATAAAAACAAAGCAAGACCAATGACAATTTTGGGTCTGGTCGTTATAGCATATATTTTAATTATGACCATATGGGGATACGTAGTTTAGAGGGATTATTTTTATGGGCAAATTTAAAAAATTCAGATATTTAATTCCAGCTTTCACATTCTATCTGACCACCTTAATTTTCTTACAGATTGCGATGGGGCAACAGGAACACAAATTGTTTGAAGAAGATCAGTGTATCGTCTGTCATACTGAAGAGGATATTCTTCCGGAAAATTTTAGTGAAAATGATATCCATCTCCAGGTTGGATTATCATGTGCTGGCTGTCATGGTGGTGATCCCGCTTCTGATGACATGGATGAATCGATGGACCCTGAAAGCGGTTTTGTTGGCGTCCCCTCAAAGGATGAAATTCCGAGATTTTGCGGAAAGTGCCATTCCGACATCAACACTATGAGGCAATTTCAACCCAGAATATCAACAGATCAGGTAGAACAATACTATACAAGCGTACACGGTAAAAAATTATTGAGCGGCGATGAAAAAGTAGCAGATTGTACCAGCTGCCATTCAAGCCATGAAATACTACCCGCTAGCGACCCCCGTTCCACAACTTATGCTGAAAATATCCCTGCGACTTGTAATCACTGTCATGGTGATACGGAATACATGAAAAAGTATGGGATAGCAACCAATCAATATGAAGAGTTTAAGGAAAGTGTACACGGCATTGCTCTGCTGGATAATCATGATACCGGCTCCCCGGCGTGTAATGACTGTCATGGTAATCATGGTGCAACACCGCCGGGCGTTGCATCAGTCAGCCATGTCTGCGGTATATGCCATGTAAATAATCTTGAATATTTTTCAGAGACAAGGATGGCAGAGGAATTTCAAAAACAGGGAATTCATGGGTGTGAAGAGTGCCATGGAAATCATGCAGTAAACAAAACATTTGACAAAATGGTAGGTGTTGGCGCGCAATCTGTTTGTATTGATTGTCATGAAAAAGGTGATACGGGTTATAATGTTGCAAAGAATATGTATTTGCAAATCGAAAATCTAGTTTCCCGGTACGATTCGGCATCCGTAAAACTAGAAGAAGTTCAAAAAAGAGGAATGGATGACGTTGAAATCAGCTATTTACTCCAGGAGGCAAATCAAAATCTGATCAAGACCCGAACTTTGGTTCATACATTTGATCTTGGAAAAGTATCTTCTGAAACGGAGAAGGGAATCCAAAAAGCAGATCAAGCAATAGGTCTTATTACCAAGGAGATTCGTGATTTTAACGTCAGGCGTCGAGGCTTTGGAATTGCTACAGTTTTTATTACAATACTAGTAATTGCTCTATTTTTTAAGATACGTGAAATTGAAAAGAAAGAATGAGAATTTTTGAAACACCAAAAACAAATACTCTCGTCCGGAATCAACGAAAAAGATTTGATAAGATTATCAATCATTTTTCTACTTATTATCAAGAATAATAGAAAAGCACACATCATGAAAAGGTAAAGATCAATGTGGATCTTAATTTTATTATTTTCTTTTTTATCTTCTTCAATAATTTTGGGCGATGATTGTATGGAATGCCACTCAAAGGTAACACCCAATATCGTATCAGACTGGAAACTGAGTAAACATAGTCAACAAGATGATCTTGTGGATTGTGCAACCTGCCATGGCGAAAATCATAAAAGCGCAGAAGATGTTGCCTATGTTGAAATACCCACTCCAGAGACATGCGAAGCCTGTCATGACACCCAGGTAGAACAATTTACAAAAGGTAAACATGCCGCAGCATGGGCCGCAATGAATGCTATGCCCACCACTCACTGGTTACCCATGTCGTTATCCGAAGGAATGAAAGGATGCGGTGGTTGCCATAAGATTGGTTTAAAATCAGAGTCAGAAATCCAGAATTTAAAATCCCAAGGTGCCGGATTTGGTGTTGCTTCTTGTGATGCATGTCATACAAGACATCTGTTTTCGGTAAAAGAAGCAAAACAACCCCAGGCATGTCAAACCTGTCATATGGGATTTGATCATCCACAATGGGAAATGTATTCTGCATCCAAACATGGCGTTCGCTATCTGTTGAAACAGAATAATACCCTCCCCGAAACCGTGGCCGCGCCTACATGCCAGACATGCCACATGCAGGATGGTAACCACGAAGTTCGGACACCATGGGGATTTCTCGCCGTGCGTTTACCTTTACCAGAGGACGAACATTGGAAAGCCGATCAGGTCACAATATTGCAGGCTCTGGGAGTGTTAGATCCGCAAGGAAATCCAACAGCCCGATTGGATGTTGTCAAAGCGGCAGACGTTGCTCGTCTCACCAAGGAAGATTTTGATCGTGAACGAAATAAAATAATCGCTACCTGCAATCAGTGTCACTCCGTAAATTTTGCAAAAGCCGAGCTGGCGAAAGGAGATAGTCTTATAAAAGAAGCTGACCATCTCCTGGCAGAAGCAATCAGAATAATCGCGGATTTGTACCGGGATGGAGTTTTGGACAAACCTGAAAGCTATGCATATGCTTTTCCTGATTTATTAACCTTTCATGACGCTCCCACACCAATCGAGCAAAAATTATTTGTTATGCATTTGGAACATCGGATGAGGACGTTTCAAGGGGCTTTTCATAATAATCCCGATTACTCTCTCTGGTATGGATGGAGTGAAATGAAGAGAGATTTAGCTGATATACAGCTAATGGCAGAAGAACTACGGATGAGCCATTCCAGTAAATAATCAGGGTAAGAATAGCATACAAGTTGAATAGGAGACTTCCTTAAAATCAGTTAAAATAATCTGGTCAAAAATATCAGATGGCAAAATTTTCTGAACACTCCGACTCTGGACAAATCATAGCGTATCTCAAGGAACTGGAAAAACGCATTTCACGACTCGAATCCCATCTAAACATTGAGGCTCCAAAAAAGCAAAAGATTGATGTCCAAGAAGTTGTTTCCGAATCTGTAAATCAAACCTCCGATAGAGCAGAAAGTCTCGAATTCCACATCGGTGAATTTTGGTTTGCTAAAGTTGGTATTGTGATTTTAGCCATCGGAATAGCATTTTTATTGACATTTCCCTATCAGAATTTACCATCTATTTTGCCGGCTTTTTTTGGCTATATATTGACAGCAGCTATTTTTATATTCTCGCATTATTGGCGAAAGTCTTTTTCTTTAATTTCAAGGTATTTATTGGGCGGGGGACTGGTATTATTATATTTTACAACCTTAAGATTATACTTTTTTAGCGATCAACCGGTTATTACCAACCTCACGTTTGAAATAATTCTACTCAGTTTAATTGTAATCATCAATCTTACTGTATCAGCGAAACGGGAATCGGTATATCTCACAAGTTTAAGTCTTACCATGGGATATGTAACCGCCTTAATTAGCGATCAGTCTTATGTTATCTTTTTTATCCTGGTGTTAATGTCGATTTTAACTGTTTATTTCAAACTTAAATTTCAGTGGCATCGATTAATCATTTATGGAATTCTACTAACTTTCTTTGCCCATTTTCTTTGGTTTTTGAACAATCCATTTCTTGGCAATGAACTGGAATTAGTTACATCGCCGCAAAGCAATCTCATTTTTATCTTAATTTATATATTGATTTTTGCATCAGGAAATTATCTGAGAAATAGTGATTTGCCGGAAGACAATATTGTCATAGCGAGTACATTTTTGATCTGCTTTGGAGGTTATGGATTATATCTGCTTCTGACTATTATAAGATTTCAGGAGAGTCAGGCTCTCTTCCATCTACTCGCCTCTATTCTGTTCTTAGGATCTTCAATTGCTTTTTGGGTGAAGGAAAAAAGTAAATTCTCAACATTTTTTTATGCCATGTTTGGATACGCTGCGCTAAGTGTCGCAATAATAGCCGAGTTCAAATCGCCAAACTTTTTCGTCTGGCTAAGCTGGCAAAGTATTATCGTCATTTCCACAGCTATATGGTTTAGATCGAAATTCATCATTGTTGCCAATTTTTTAATTTATGCAATTTTATTCTTTGCTTATATAGTAATGAGTGGCACAATAAGCTTAACGAGCTTAAGCTTTGGTTTGGTCGCCTTAATTAGTGCCAGAATAATGAATTGGCAAAAAGACCGATTGGAACTAAAAACGGAGTCAATGCGAAATGCTTATTTAGCATCTGCTTTCTTTATCTTCCCATACGCACTTTATCATATTGTACCGTCCGGTTATGTTTCTTTATCATGGATAGGAGTGACCCTATTCTATTTTGTATTAAGTATCATTTTGAATAATAAAAAATATCGCTGGATGGCAATTCTAACCCTATTGCTCACAGTCACCTATATTTTAATTATTGGTATTGTAAAGCTTGAGCCAGCCTTACGAATAGCGTCCTTACTTATTTTGGGAATTGCGTTGCTGGCAATTTCTATAATTTACACCCGGATAAGGGCCAGATCTACCTCGCAGGAAATGAATAAACGAGAAAGTAAAACCGAAAAATCTGGAGACTAATTTTGAGGTTGCCTTGGATATTCTTAATAAACTGATGAGTATGTTGAAATTAGTGGTAATTAGATGGAAACAATTTCCCGAGCAGGTGAAACGCTTAACAGTCTTAGTAGTTTTTTTGATTGCGCTATTATTTGTAGCAAGATCAATCCTTATTCCACCTGATTTTGGCAAATACGGACATTATCGACCATCAGCGGTGGAACAGATAATTTCTCAAGAAGCCAAATATGCCGGCCACGAAATTTGTAATGATTGCCACGATGATGTGGTTGAAATGAAAAATCACAGTTATCATAAAAATGTTGCCTGTGAGGTTTGCCATGGACCCGCTGCAGCGCATGCAGAAGATCCGGGAGAGGTAGAGATTAGAGTTCCTCGTGGAAGAGGATATTGCCCATTATGCCACGAGTATCTTCCATCGCGGCCTACCGGATTTCCCCAAATTGTTGCGGCTTCTCATAATCCACTAAAGCCGTGTATTAACTGTCATGATCCCCATGATCCGAAACCCCCGGAAACACCCAAGGAGTGCGAAGCTTGTCATGCATCCATAGCCAGGACTAAATCATTATCACATCATCTGGATGTGCCATGCACTCGCTGCCATGAAACACCGGAAATTCATAAAATAAGTCCAAGGGAAAATCGGCCAAGTAAGCCTAGTAGTCGTGAGTTTTGCGGAGGTTGTCATGCTATGAATGCCCCAAGCCCCAAAGGAATTCCAAGAATAGACATCAACACACATGGGGAAAGATATGTGTGTTGGCAATGCCATTATCCCCATTTGCCGGAGGCAAGGTAATGAATCTTTTAAAACAACTTATGAACAAGAGTAATGAAAATGTAGGAAGAAGAGAATTTGTAAAGAAATTCTTGCCATCTTTAATAACACTACTCATTCCTAAATTTTTATTGGCAGAGGAGAAGAAGAAAGATATTACCTGGATACTAAGTAATGATTATCGCCCCAATGAACATTATTGGGCAATGGGAATTGATATTAGCAAATGTATCGGATGTGGCAGGTGTGTGGAAGCATGCAAAAGCGAAAACAATGTGCCAGATGAACCATTCTTTTTCCGAACATGGGTAGAACGATATCGAATTCTGGAAGACGGCGAGACAATTGTAGACAGCCCCAACGGAGCTATGAATAGTTTTAACAATGAGCCACTCGAGGAAAATATCATACGGAGTTTTTTTGTACCCAAAATCTGTAACCAATGTGATAACCCGCCGTGTGTCCAGGTCTGTCCGGTAGGTGCTACCTTCAAAACTCCCGATGGAGTGGTTTTGGTTGATTCAGAGTATTGTATTGGATGCCGATACTGTATTCAGGCCTGCCCTTACGGAGCTCGTTTTCTTCACCCTGAAACCCGCGCCGCTGAAAAATGCACGTTTTGTTATCATAGAATTGTAGAAGGCAAAGTACCAGCGTGCGTAGAAGCCTGTCCTACTCAAGCAAGAATTTTTGGTGAAATTAAAAAGAAGGCAAGCCCTCTGGTAAGATTTCTACGATTGAACAAAATCAGTGTATTGAAACCCTATTTGAATACCGAGCCAAAAGTTTATTATGCGAATCTTGATATGGAGGTAAGATAATTTTGAATGAGATTATTGAACATCTGTATCCGCTGCTTCGTGAAATTACTGGCTATATTTATCCCAATGAAATAGAACTACACTGGGGACTATTAGTAGTCATATATCCCTATTTAACCGGATTGGTTGCTGGAGCCTTCATTTTAGCCTCCTTAGTGAAAGTATTTAATGTGAAAGAGGTGCAAGCGACCTATAGAATTTCGCTATTGACAGCACTCGCATTTTTGCTTGTGGCACCATTGCCACTCCTTGCGCATCTTGGCCACCCTGAAAAATCTTTGGCAATATTTTTAACACCAAATACCAGTTCGGCAATGGCCATGTTCGGATTTGTATATGCCTGGTACTTAATGGCTGTTCTCCTGTTGGAAATTTGGCTTGATTATCGCAAGGACCTCATTATTTGGGCAAGAAATGAAACCGGCATACGAAGGTGGCTTCATAGAATTATTTCGCTGTTTTCAGGGGACACGTCAGATCGGGCAATAAATTTTGATAAAAAGGCAATAAAAACGGTTACCATCATCGGTATTCCATCTGCTTTTTTGCTGCACGGATATGTAGGTTTTATATTTGGCTCTGTAAAGGCCAATCCCTGGTGGTCCAGCGTGCTAATGCCGATTGTTTTCTTATTTTCTGCTATAGTCTCCGGAATAGCCCTCGTATTGCTTATTTATATGATTGTGATGCCCATCCGCGGAAAACAAATTGATATGAAATGCCTGGATAAAATGGCAAGCTATTTGTTTTATACCATGATTATTGATTTCTCGCTGGAAACACTAGACTTTATTCACAGGATATATGAATCGGAGGAATCCATTAAAATTCTGGCCGCCCTGGTATCTGGAAAGTTGTTCGTTAGTCTTATTGTGGTTCAGTTACTTATGGGAATGATAATTCCTCTGGGATTAATCGCGGCAATAAAAATGTTCAAAACTCCAGATGAGCTGAGAAAACTTATCTATTTCGTTGCGGCTCTCCTTGTACAGGTGGGAATCTTTTCTACTAGATGGAATGTCGTGATTGGTGGGCAGCTTTTCTCGAAAAGTTTTGGAGGATTGACAGTTTATAAAATGACGTTTCTCGGTTTAGAAGGACTCCTCGTCTCTATCGCTATTTTAGTCTTACCACTCTTTATATTATATATCTTGTTCAAAATTCTACCTCCATGGGAGGAAATGAGGGCAACCTAGATCAAAAAATAATTTACGGCAGGATTTTGGCAGATGTATTGGACGTATTTTCAATTTCAGAACTAAAATGTGATACCCACACTAAATCTTTGTACTTCTTCTAATGCCCCGAAATCCGCATATCCGTAATCAATGGCTAAATTCCATCCACTGACTACAAAATTCAAACCTCCGCCGAAGGAAAGATCCTGTGAATCATGATTATGTTTGTAACCCATGCGCAGCGCCAACAACGCGTTCCAAACATATTCTAATCCAGCGCCAATTGTTTCTCTGTTATCATTGGGATGATTTCCATCGACTGTAAGTGTCAATCGGTTCTTCGAATCTTGAATGACACCCTCAATATCAGAGAGTATATCTACAGCAATTCCAACCCGGAAAATAATAGGTAGCGGCCAACTTTCAGTTTTTAAGCGTGTTTCCACTGTTTCACCGGTATAAGGGTTTTCCTGTAAAACCGACAAGTCATTGCCATCCATTTGCATGCTTCTTCCGAAATTGGCAAAGTTCATTCCAATTCGAAGCCCTTTAAAACCGGCGTCGAAAAGTGTTCCAAAGTCAAATGCAACAGATGATGATTGTTCCCTGAATATTTTTTGCTGAATATATTTTGCTTTCACGGCAACAGAAAATCTGTCTGTCAGTTTTCGTGCATAGGTAATTCCAAAAGCTAGATCGGTTACCTGGTACATTATGCCATTCCCATCTTGTTCTTCGATGGTCGTTTGTTCAATATCGCCAGACGTCAGATAGATAAAATCTATTCCCATTGCTGATGAAGAACTTAAAGGAGCAATGAAGGATACATAGTCATGTTTTATATCGGCAAACCACTCCGAGTGGGTACCGGATATACTAAATCGATTAAATTGTGTGATACCGGCAGGATTCCAATAAAGGGCTGTGGCATCGTCTGCCAAAGCCACAAAATTACCTCCCATTGCTACAGCCCGTGCTCCTGCTTCAATTTTTAGAAAAGGAGCTGCAGTCGTACCCACTTTTGAAAATCCTTGCGCGAGCACAAGAGAGGGGCACAACATCAAAACATATAGAAGCTTTAAAAATTTCATTTCTAATTCTTAATCAACATTTTATGAACCTTTTAATTGGTCTATCGAATAATCGAAAATTTACCCATATGTTTGCTACCGTTATCAGTTTCAACAGTATAAACATATAATCCATAGGCAACAGCCAAACCGGTGTCATTTTTCAGATCCCAAAAAGCACTACCACTGTCTGCTCCATTATGAGTTAAAGTTCTTATAATATCACCTGAGACGTTAAATATTTTTATTTCGCATTGATCCGGCAAATTCGTGAACATGATTCTGTCATCGAACGCCGAGGTGACAAAAAAGGGATTTGGAACGACGCGAATATCTTCCAAATGCTCCGCCGTGATTTCCTTAGATTGATTTGAAGTGGTCGAAAAACGATAAATCACATTATTGTTAAAGGGTTTTCTAGTTAAGATTGAGTATTCATCACCTTCCGCTGGTGGAATACCCGGAATAGTTACTGTTTGCTCATCAATTGCAATTTCCATCGAATCAAAATTTTGCGTACGCACACTAGCCAGTGATGTATCCGGAAGCAGCGGGTTAATGGAAGGGGAACTTAGAAAATGGAGTTCATCAGGATATTGTAAAACACCGGGTGTTGGATTATAGCCCTTGCCACCAGGGTTTAAATCCCAACCTTTGGGGCCAAAAAACTGGGAAGGAAACCAATATGCATAATCCAGAACCAGCAAATTTTGAGTAATATCAATTGGATTTGCGGGATCGGTAATATCGTATGCCTTTAAAGGCACCTTAATAAAATCGGCAAGTACAACACCGCCGATACCATTTATGGTTGAATCGCCAACTGTTACCACACGTACTTCCGAGCTGTCACTATATGAAACCACCAGTTTAAAATCCGCTATCCCCACAATTTCTGCAGGAAAATAATTTGCGAGGCCGTGGCTATCAAAATACCAATCATAATTGCAGGAATCCCCCGAGTATTTTGTCCAACCCGCGAAACTTTTCCCTGGCTCTACATCTTCCACAGTGAGTCGAAATCCATCAATAACCGGAAGATTATCCCCTGAATCGTCCGTGAGAGGATGATCTCGTAGTAAAATCTCTCCGGAATCTACATCTCTCAAGGTAAAGGATTTAATTGTATCGATTGGTACATTATTCTCAAATATGGGTGTATTTTCAGCGAAAGTAATTTCATAGTTCCGATTCTTTAACAGATTACCATCGAGAATCTCAATTGAAACTAGCCCATCCGTTTTTCCCTCAATGGGCTCAAGGATATTTCCCCCGGAAATGCCCCCCTGATTAATATTTGCTGGTGCTTTAACAGGTCTTGCTGCCGCAATATTGATTTCATCAACCGTTAATCCCAGGGCACTTTCCAGAGATTCAACACCATTAACAGCATCTCCCCTATCATATGCTGTGACCGTATACCAGTATTCCACCCCATTTGAAACGGTCGTATCAACAAAAGTGTGCTTGATTCCGCTATCATTTCCTAAATAATTCCCAGATATTGGATCATTTCCGGTGATTTCATTCACCAAATCATACTGAGCAATGGGTTTGAAGGCAACAAAATCTCCCACTGAGTTTGTGACAATTCTACCCCAGGATTTTCCCTGATCAATACTTCGGTAAACTTTATATCCCTCAAAATCTTTCATTCCATTCACATTATCCCGAGAATTCTCGGACCGTTCCGCATCCCAGGTAACAGTCACCTTTCCATCTACAGCATAGGCATTCACTGCGGGTGATTGTGGCGGGTTGGAACCATTCCAATTATTCCCTGCTAAAAACCACACCCATTCTACATTTTTCTGTAAATCTTCTTCATCATCCCCACATACGATGGCTATGTCCAGCGGCATTGAATCTCCCGGTGCAAGTGAAACCGGGCCGACAGAATAATTCCAGGTAATTTCTCCACCCCTATCTAATCCGTCCGGATCGAGCTGAGAGGCGAAAGATACATCGTCTATTTTATGATCGTCTCCATGAAAATAGCGTGCGCGAATGGTATCAGGTAAGCCGACGGTATCGGATGTCAGGAGAGTCCAAAAGTCTTCGTCTTTGCTTGGCGTAAATTCATCATGAAAAAAGTGGAAATTAGTGATACCGTTATCGTTTGGCGAGGAAACCACTACGAGTCCGATATAGCCAACTTTCGACCATGGTTCCTGCGGAAGTCCATCTGAATCCCACATGTACACCAAATCACGTCGACCGTCGTTGTTTGAGTCGATGAAATTAATTAAATCAAAGTTATCGAAATCAATGAGGAATTGTAGCATCATTCCCGGGTAAATATCACGAAGTGTATCCATCGAGGTGTTGTTAATATTGAATCGATAAACCAAGAAGTCCTCCGCATATCGTCTGGCAAAGGAATAGGTTGTCAATTCCACCCGAAGACCGTACTTTGTGTTATTTCCATCATCATTAAATACACAATAAATATCCCTCTCAGATGAAAATTCGCCAGGATAAGTCATGCCCGATGAGTCGATGCGAAATAGGCCCGGCCAGATTGAATTGCCCTCGGTGTCAATCGGCCAGGTTTCCACATTATCGCTTGTGGCAAGAATCGGGGTCTGATCGGTTTCACTAACCGTTACATTTCCAGAGTATAAATTTTCTTTTGCGGGCTGCCATTCCCGGCTGATAATATTTGAGGCAGGATCCTGAAAGGATTCGATGACATCCCCATTTATCCCAATCATAAAATCAACACCAAAGCCATATTGCTGCTCATCATCCTGACCCTCTCCAAAAGCAGGCCATTCCAGCGAAGGCGCAAAGATATGAAAATTTGAGAGCTGTCCGAAATTGGTAACTACATTAGCCAATTTCCCTTTTGCCTGAATTCCCACAGCATAGTTTGCAGTTTGGTAAGTTTTAAGAATTTCAACAAACCGGCCGGTGGAATACTTTCCATAAACTTTAGATTCACTATCCTGCGCTCGAGAGGATGAGATAATCCCCAAATTAACGAGAACGAGAACAGCGAAAAAAAATTTACCTTTGCCTATTTTGAATCTGGAAAGGTAACATCGAATTCGTTGCACAATGTTATTTATAAAACAAAAATTATTCATTTTCCTTCTTTAAAGTAACAAATTTCTCTGGCTCACATTGCCGCTGAAAATCCCAATTTAATTAAACGTGGTTGACCCACATCTCCGGGATTATGCAAAAAGTCCTCACCTGTTCCAAACAATGTACTTTTCCCATCATCCCAAATCCTCCCGGTACGAGGTTGCACTATAAATGGATTTAAACGGTCAAACAGATTTATAATTTGCAGAAATACCGAAAAAGTAAATCTGGATGCAGGAAAGAACTTTTCCAGGCGCAGATCCACTGTGTTTGTCCACGGCATACGGGCAGAATTCTTTTCAAATAATTTGGTTCTATCATCACTAACCGGTGTATAAGGTAATCCACTTGAGAACTGACCTAACACAAATAGATTTATATTTTGAAACGGATGCAATCCGGCGAGACCTGGACCAAAACCTCTTGGCAACACAAATGAAAGATTAAGTGCAAAGTCGTGGGTACGATCAAAATCCAGATAGAACTCTTTAATGGAGCGTTCACGTCCTTCGAATATATTATAAGCCTCTTCCGTTGGAGATGATTCGTTTCCACGAGCAACACCGAAGGTATATTCAAATTGTGCAGACCAATAACTGCTGAGTCTTTTTCTTATTGAAATATCGATACCCTGAACTCTGGCAAAATCGTTGTTAGTAAAGATGGAGTAGCGGTACAAATTTTCAACATAAATGGTTCCCAAAAGATCTGAAATATCCTTCGAGTACGCGGTTAAATCTATTGCGATATTCTGACCAATTTTTTGCGAGACACCAAATTCGTAAGCTACCGTTTTTTGAGATTGAACGTTGGGGTTTCCAATAAGGGCAATTCGTGCCTGAGCTAATTCATCGGGGTTTAGAAACTGCAGGTTTTGATAAATGAGTTGAAAATTTGGAAATTGGAGAAAATGTCCATACGAAAAGTGAAAAACAGTGTTTTCGCTGATCGGGTAAGCAATTCCTAAACGGGGACTTATTTTGAATTCCGGCTTACTACTCTCCAGTCCGGAAAAAGGATCTTCAATATCCCTTAAACTAACCCCTTTTGAATCAACATAATCACCCCGAAGACCAGCATTTATAATAAAAGAACCATACTCTATTTTATCCTGCAAATAGGCCGATGCTGTCAGCGGTTTTTTGTTATAAGTATTTAGAAAGAATTCATCCTCATTATCTCCTTCCTTGGAATAATCAAAGGCATCTATGTGAAACAAGTTGGACTCCATGCCAACCTTAAACTCATGATGGCGATTTAGTTGAAGAAATCCATCGGCTCTTAGGTTTAAAGTTTTCGATTTCAGATCTGTATGATTTTGACTGTTGCCACCAACCACAAACTCTAGATTTTCATCCAATTCCGGGAAAATATATTCCGTATAGTTTAAATCCTTTACCCGATACAATGACTTTCCATCCAAATATGAAACGTTAAGAGCTGCATAGGAATTTCTTGTAAAAACATGGTTATATTTTAACGCATAACGAGTGCTTTTATTATCCCAATGCCCCTGGTTTTCGGGTAGATATTTATAACGATGGTCATAGTTCTGCAAATTTTGATCCGAGTACTGAATCGAAAGATTAAGTTTATTAATACCGATTGGAAATGTTAATTTACCAAACAGTGTTCTTCGAAAATTATAACCATGAGGACGCCAGCTGTTTTCATTTCGATAATCCCCTGAGAGAAAGAAATTGCCAAATCTTGCCGGAAGCGGGCCGCTCAAAAAACCGGTAAGATTTCCCTCGGCTGGAATTGAAGGATCGAAGATATCCAGAGCATTTACATCCTTGTATTCCAGACGAAGATTATTTTCCTGATCGTAGATTGGATTTGCATCCTGCACCAATGCATTTTGTTTTCTGTAGGGACTTGAGTTTAAATTTGAGGATGTGACCTCAATTTTTGCTTTGATCTGGTTTGAACCCTCGTTGGTAACAATGTTGACGATGCCACTCATCGCGGTTCCATATTCGGCGTTAAATGTTCCGCTGAGGATTTGTAATTCCTGAATAGCGTAATTATTAACCAGTGCACTGCTTGATACATCAAGTGGGTTACTCATCACTGGATTGTCGACCGGCTGGCCGTCCACGAGATACAAAACCTCTGCGGTTCGGCCACCCCGGAAGTGCAAATTTCCATCGGCATCTGTTGTGATACCGGAACGGCTCGCCACAACTTCGTTCAAATTTTGGACAGGCATTGTAACAATTTCTGAGCCATCCACGATTGATAATTTTGCGGTATTATCAGGGCGAATCAGTGGTTTTTCAGCAGTTACCACAACGGATTCATCACTTTCAAGAGTTACCTCTTGCAGTTCAAAATTTACCCGTGTTGTGAGATCGGCTGCAACTTTGATATCATCAATCTTTTGCGTTTGATAACCAAGATGTTGTACAACCAAGGTATAATTTCCGGGGAGCAAATTTAGAATAATGAAGTATCCATCGCTGTCCGTAGCCGCACCCAGTCTCGTGCCTTCAAGATATAAGTTGACATCAGAAATAGGTTCTTTCGTGGACTTATCTATAACAGATCCTACAATCTTCCCGCGGGTGCCGGCAAAAGTAATGGAGGAAATGAATAAAAGAAAGAAAATAATCGCAAACGAAACTCTAATCATTTTCTCTTTTTTCTCATTCTTTTTATTTCTTCAACAGATAAAGATTTCAAACATTCTTAATTAGGAATATGTTCCTGCCAAATTCATTTTCTGGCTCTAAACGATTTTCGCATAAAAAAAATTTAAACTTCCTTATCTAATTAAGAGCATTTTCTTAGTTAATACAGCTTCTTGAGTACGTAGTTGAAAATAATAAACCCCACTGGAAATAATTTCTCCAGCGTCGTTGGTTCCATTCCAAATAAATCGATGATCTCCAGCTTCGAGCCTTTTATTTATCAGTTTCTTTACACTCTGACCCAAATTATTATAAATGGAAATTCCTACATTACGAGGAAAAGGTAGACTAAAATAAATTGTTGTTTCTGGATTGAAGGGATTTGGATAATTCGCGTATAAATGAATTTGTGATGCGATTAGATTCTTTTTTCCCATCTCCAAATCTGTTGGTTCATCAAACCATGTTAAGACCCTTTCCATCACAGATCTACGTTTGGCCGGACCCAAATCATTTATCCCTTCCCAACCAAATGCAAAATAAACCAATCTATATAAACCAGAATAGCTGATCGCTGCTTGGTTGAGTTGATTAGAGTTTTCGTAAAGAATTGATGACTGTGCAGGCGAAATGGCGGTGATTACATCGGGGCTATTCTGATTATTTGCCCCTCCCGAACCCAAGATGATAAAATTTTCTCCAGCCCCAATTGGATCTCCCAAAACCCCATCAAGAGAATAATCATTAGAACTATTTTGCACATAGGAGGCATGTAAGTAATTTTCAAAAAAGTTTGTACCATTCTGCTGTTCAACCAAATCGTAGCCAATGTTTTGGCCGGTCAAGAAGAGCCGACCGCCGTTATTCAGATAATTTTCTAAGAAATTTTGTTCTGCGCTGGTTATAACATCCTGAGTTGCCTCACCTGTGTACCAAACTATGACTGGATAACCACTTTCGCTAAATCCAGGAACACCTAGAGTATTAACATTCCAAATATCAAATGATTTACCAAGACTGTCCAGAACATCTGAATAATACCCAATTTTTGAAGAATTTGCGGTTTCATCGTCATTTACAATCAAAAGATCCCTTTGCCCCACGGACAATTCAAGAACCTTTTCATAATGATAACCACCATCAGCGGAAATCTCAATTTGCAGTGATACATTTAAGATAGAGGTATCTGTCCCCACAGAAACCAAAAAGGGATCATCTAAATTGGTGGAAATATTTCCCAAACCCATACTACCAATTATTGAGATACTATCAGAGACGGTAAGTATCGGTGTGAGACTCCGAACCGTAACCCTTACACCGGTAATAGATTCATAAGTGTTTTTTATTTTTACTATTAATGCGCAGGGTTCTCCAAAATCCAGCCGACCATTTGCATTTCCAGATGCACTATCCTGAATTTCAGTGGATAGGACTCGTATCACTTTATCCAGACTTTTGAAAGCATTTACACGTCCGGAACCTAATTGTCCCGCATAAAGGGGATTCTGCAAATCTATATTATGAGAATTTGCTTTTATTCTATTCACAACTTCATTATTCGTGTATTGAGGAAACATGGAAGCTGTTAAACCTGCCAAACCAGCCACTATCGGAGTACTCATAGAGGTGCCACTCAAAACTCCGTAGTTCCCACCTACCGTCGTTGAGAAAATACTAACACCCGGCGCACTAACATCAATCCAGTTACCATAGTTTGAAAAATCGGCTTTACGGTCTTGTTGATCGGTAGCTGCAACAGCAACCACATGATTGTAATTTGCAGGATATTGAGGAATGTTATCATTATCATTCCCGGCGGCTGCAACGCAAATCACCCCCTGAGTATGAGCGTAGTCAATCGCAAATTGTTCAGTGGAAGAGAAGTTGGGCCCGCCATAACTCATACTGATAACTTTGGCGCCATTATTTGCTGCATAATATATACCCTCAACGCTATAGTATATGAAACCAAATCCACTTTGACTTAACATGCCAGCCCTAATGCACATAATTCGGCAATCACCTCCCGGGGAGGCGACACCCAAACCATTGTTTGTGATCGCAGCGGCATCACCCGCACAATGAGTCCCATGACCTCCAAAATCCATGGGATTGTTATCTGCGAGCGAATCATCCTCCCCCGGAAAACCCTGTCCTGGAAAATCAATAAAATCCCAACCAATCACGTCATCGATGAATCCGTTATTGTCAGCATCTGTACTATCATTATCAGCCGGGGAGTAAAAACCATTTCCATCAACATCCTCAGCAAGATTGACCCAGATATCGGTACGCAAATCCTCATGTAGATAGTTTACGCCACCATCAATAATCGCAATCACTACACTCCTGTCTCCGATATGAATAGTCCTCGCGGAATCCAATTGCATCAAAGAGTGTTGATATTGAGTATTCCAGAAAGGATCATTCGAAATTTCAAACATTCGCCTCAAGGGTACCCGTTCTGCGTAAACAACTTCACTACTCTTATTCAATTGTTCCAACGTCTGCCCAAGAAACTTCGGATTGTCTACTTTGATTCGGAATACTCTATCCATACCGGGCAAAAGTTTTTCAGGTTTTGAGCCAGGAAAAACCGCCTGAATCCGTATCACTGAAGTGTTTGAAAAAAGAGGCTCAATAAGTGGATCGAGTTGAAATTGTTCGCGAGAATCTTTTTCTAATTTATGACTAAATTGTACAAAGATTTCATCGTGAACAACGTTATACTTCTCCTGTTGAGCAAGAGATTGTGATACAAAAAAAGTGAGGATAAGATAAAAGATTATTTTCATCAAAAACGAATAAATTCGATTACTCTCGTTAAATGTTTGTCGCCCAAAAGATACATGGACGGTCTCGAGTTCAGAAACCGTCCATGAGCTTCAGAAACATTAAAACGAGTTTGTTCTATTTTAATGCTAGAAATTGATCAATTTACCAATTTTTCCCATTTTTTGTAGTCGATAATGTTTATTAAAAGCATCGAGCAAAAAACTTTATTCTATGCTATTTGACTAGCAACATTTTTCTGGTAGATTGGAAATTACCGGCGTTAATTTGGTAGTAATAAACACCCGCTGGCACAACCCTGCCGGACTCATCCTGTCCATTCCATTGTACTTCATGGGGTCCGGCAGATAGTTCTGAATTCACCAGAATTTGGACAGTTTGCCCTAGGCTGTTGTAAATCGTCAACGTCACAAATTCTGAATTGGGAATATCAAAGTCTATTTTCGTACTTGGATTAAAGGGATTTGGATAATTTTGATGTAGTTTATATCCCAATGCTAATTGTGGCTGCTGTTCTTCAATACCTGTAGTGGTAGCTGTTACCTTTAAATCATCGATGAATAAATAGGATGGAATATTTACAAAATCAAAAACGTATGCGCCTACCCAACCACCGGATAATGTTTCATCGGTAAAAGGTCCTCCCGGCAGTTCATTCCCATTAAAAAAGAAACGAAATTGATTTCCAATCGCTTCCACTGCCATGTGATGCCACGCCGCCGTATCAGGAATGCCGCCCGGGATATCAGCAGGTTCCCAATCTTTCAGAACTGAGGGGAATCCTGAAGAGGGACGATAGCGAAATCTCAGTTTTCGGTCGGGCAAGTCCTCCTTAAAGCGGGCAACAAATTGATAAGCAGAACTATTTCCAACAGAATCTACACGGAATTCAAGTCCATAATAGGTGCCGGCAGAGGGAGTATCTACTGGGACATAAACCCATGCTTCATAATAAAAGTCAGTCCAGGTAGGCTCACCCGAAAAACTCTCACCGACTGCACCGCCTGAAAGATCATTCCCTAGTTTACCAACCCAGGAATCTCCGCTCGGATTACCCGACATAAATTCAACCTCCATATTGTTACCATTATACCCCGGATACCATACATTCTGCAGACTTCCATTTGCAAATGTCTCCTCAAATAGCACTTGCTGCGATAAGGCTACTGAAGGTAATAAAAATAATCCAATAAATATTGTAAATAGTCTATTCATGCTTTCTCCTTTATAGAAATGGTTAAATTAGGCGTAAAATATATGATTATTCAAAATTATAAGAAATACTCCAGAAATAGTTTCAGTTTATCTATTTTTTGGGGATTAAATATAAAAGGAACATACTAAAAATCAACACTTAAATTAATTGATAATAAATATGATCTGAGAATTAGATTTAGGAAATGGTGACCTGTTAAATTCTTTCATGGTTAGTTTTCATTTCTCATTTAAGAAATCCAGAACTAGATTTGCTGCTCTTTCCGAACTGCCGGATTCACCTAAAATTTCTTTAATTTGTTTCAATGTATCTTTCACAGATTGATAATAATCTTTATCAACAAAATATTTTGATAACTCTCGAACTATGTTTCTGGGATTAGCCTGATGTTGAATAAATTCCGGGAAGACGGTCTTATGCAACACGATGTTTGTAAGCGCAATATTTTTGATTTTTACCACCAATTTCCCAATAACATACGAAATTGGCGATACTTTGTACAAAACTACTGATGGAGTTTGAAAATAACCCAGTTCGAGGGTAGCTGTCCCGCTCGCTACCAGCGCAACGTATGAAAATTTCATTAGATTATGAACATCGGAATGAATAAGTGAAGATTTCTCGTGTTCCATCAAAAGGCTTTCATAAGCTTTCCGATCCACATGAGGTGCTTTGGCGATTAATGGTTTAAGCTTAAATTCCCTATCCAAAATCCTTACACTTTTAAGCATAATTGGTAGCAAATGTCTCACTTCGTTTTCTCTTGAACCGGGAAATAATCCAATGGGGTAAACAGAATTTTTAATACCGTATTCTTTTTTGAAGTCGGATTCACCTATTCTATCAGTAATCTGATCCAAAAGAGGGTGACCAACAAAATAAGCCTTTATACCATGTTTCCGGAAAAATTCCTCTTCAAATTTGAAAATAACAATGGGTAAATCAACAAACTTTTTAAACTTATCTATTCGACCTTCGCCCCAAGCCCACATTTGCGGACAAATATAATAGATTACCGGAAGCCCTTTACCCTTGGCAATGCGTGCTATTCTTAAATTAAAGCCCGGGTAGTCTACTAACAAAACGGCATCGATTTCCGTATCTAATAAACCGGTGAGGTGCCGGACTACTTTTCGAATGAACGGAAGATGCTTTAATATTTCCACGAATCCTAATATGGAAAACTGTGAAATATGGTATACTATTTCGACTCCTGCTTTGTCCATCCTATCGCCACCCACCCCGATAAATTTCAAGTCTGGATTCTTTTCTCTGAGAGATGTGACCAAAGCAGCTGCATGAAGGTCACCGGATACTTCACCGGCGATTATTAATATCCTCTTCATTAGTGAATGAAAATCCTAATTATAAAATTATATTTTGAAATCGAAGCAGTCATCATAATAATAATCTTCTAATACTTCATACAAAAAAAGCCGGGAACTACCGGCTTTTTATTTCAGAAGTTCTACGAACAAATGGTTGTCAATCCTCTAAAATCTCTTTTTCCTTTCGTTCATAAAGTTGCTGTATTTCTTCTATGTGTTTATCAGTCAATTCCTGAATTTGATTGAGTGCGTCATGACTTTGATCCTCTGAAATTTCGTGATCCTTTTCGAGCTTTTTAATGTTATCATTCATATCCCGGCGAACATTTCGAATTGAAACACGTCCTTCTTCGCAATATCTTTTTACCAGCTTGAGAAGTTCCTGTCTGCGTTCCTCGCTTAGTTCCGGGATGGGGATTCGAACAACACTGCCGTCATTCGCAGGATTCAGTCCTAAATCAGACTGAAAAATTGCCTTTTCAATGTCCGCTATGATTCGTTTTTCCCAAGGCTGTACGACCAAAAGACGCGGTTCAGGAGCTGTTATGGTTGCAACCTGGTTTAGGGGTACTTTGGAGCCGTAGTACTCTACTTTTACTACATCCAGCAATGTCGGGGTTGCTCTGCCGGTTCTAATCCTGGTGAGTTCATATTGAACATGCTCAATGGATTTCAGCATTCTTTCATCTGCTTCCTTATAAATTTCTTTGAGTGCCATGATTATCCCCTCACTTTTGTTCCGACTGGTTCACCTAACACAACTTTTTTAAGGTTTCCTGTTTCTCTCATATTAAACACAACTATGGGCAATTTATTATCCATTGAAAGAGTTATTGCCGTGGGATCCATCACTCGCAAGCCGCGTTTTACTACTTCCAGATAAGTTAATTCATCAAATAATTCTGCAGAGGGTTCTAATTCCGGATCAGCAGAATATACCCCATCCACTTTTGTACCTTTAATAATTACCTCTGCTTCAATCTCAATCGCACGAAGTACTGCTGCCGTATCAGTTGTGAAATATGGATTTCCGGTACCAGCAGCGAAGATGACCACCCGATTTTTTTCCAAATGTCTTATAGCCCTTCGACGTATAAAAGGTTCGGCTACTTGTTCCATCGGGATGGCAGTTTGAACTCTTGTGTACAATCCAACACCTTCTAGCGCATTTTGAAGGGCCAGTGCATTGATGACTGTGGATAGCATACCCATATAATCTGCAGAAACCCGATCCATTTCATAGGCTGCTTCAGAAATTCCACGAAAAATGTTTCCACCTCCAACTACTAAAGCAATCTGAATGCCTAAAGCCGCAATTTCTTTTACCTCATGAGCATAATGCTGAAGAATGTTAGAATTAATTCCAAATTTGTCTTCCCCGGCAAGCGCTTCCCCGCTCAACTTCAGAAGGATACGTTTATAAGGTAATTTTTTGGTCAATCTACTCATCTCCGATGCGAAACCGGGCAAATCTTCTGATGGAGATATTTTCACCCAATTTCGAGATTACCTCAGTCGTGTATTGTTTAATAGTTATTTCAGGATTTTTAACAAAAGATTGTTCCAATAGAACATTTTCCGCATAAAATTTCTCTAATTTTCCTTGGGCAATTTTATCTAGAATGTGTTCGGGCTTTCCTGAGCCTTTGGCTTGTTCCTTATAGATTTCCAGTTCTTTACCAACTAATTCTTCCGAAATCTCTTCGCGGGTTACCGCAATCGGATTTGCTGCTGCGATTTGCATGGCCAGGTTTTTAACAAAATCTTTAAATTCATCTGTTTTTGCAACAAAATCAGTTTCGCAGTTAACCTCAACCATCGAACCAAGTTTTCCACCTGCATGAATGTAAGCTTCTATTAACCCGTCTTTTACTTCCCGGCTGGCTTTTTTCTCTGCTTTGGCAATCCCTTTCTTCCGAAGATATTCCACCGCTTTCTGCAAATCTCCATCCGTTTCTTGAAGTGCACGTTTACAATCCATCATTCCTGCCCCGGTCTTAATCCGAAGCTCTTTCACCATGTTCGCTGAGATATTTCCCATATATTACTTCTCCTCGCTTACTACTTCTTCCTTTTCCTTATCCTTCTCTTTTTTTTCTTCAGCTTCGCTTAGTTTTTCCTCTAATTTGGTGTTACCTTCGAGAACCGCGTCAGAGATTGTTTTTGCAAATAAGCCAATCGATTTTGTTGAATCATCATTCGCAGGAATGGGGTAGTCAATAAAATTCGGATCACAGTTTGTATCCACCAATGCATAGATAGGTATGCCCAACTTACGAGATTCTTTTACAGCAATTTCTTCTTTACGCGTATCAACGATAAATACAGCTGCCGGCATTTTTTTCATTTCTTGAATACCAGCAAACACAATTTTCATTTTTTTGATTTCGCGTTCAATGTGTAATCGCTCTTTTTTTGTCAGTTTTTCTACCGTACCATCCACTACCATTTTTTCAAGATTTTCTAAGTGCCTAATACTCTTTTTAATGGTTGCAAAATTTGTAAGAGTTCCACCTAACCACCGTTCACTTATATACGGCATGCCGCAACGTGTAGCTTCGGCCTGAATAATGTCCTTTGCCTGTGTCTTCGTTCCGACAAATAATATCTGTTCCCCTGCTGCTGTCAGATCCCTGATTGCATCATAAGCCTTTTTTAGATTGGACAGGGTTTGCTTAAGGTCAATGATATGGATATCATTGCGACTCATGAAAATAAATTTATCCATTTTGGGATTCCAGCGGCGGGTCAAATGACCAAAATGAGCACCTGCTTTTAATAAATCTTCCAGTGTTACCTTCATATAAACTCCTCAATATATGGTTAATCCTCCACTATTCTCTCATCTTCTGAGAATCCTATAAATCCTAAGGGACACCGCTCAGAAAATCAAATAGTGTGTGTGATATTAATTATTTTAATTTGTAAAATCTAAATTAACGTTTCGAAAATTGAAATCTTTTTCTTGCTTTCGGACGTCCGTATTTTTTCCGCTCAACACGGCGTGGGTCTCTGGTCAAAAAGCCTGCTGTACGTAACTCAGGTCTCAATTCCGGATTGAATTGCAAGAGTGCGCGGGATATCCCCAACCGTAAGGCGCCTGCCTGTCCGGTTAAGCCTCCCCCTTGAATACGTGCAACGACATCAAATTTTCCCAATGTTTCTGTCACCTGAAAAGGTTGATCAATAATCATTTTCAGAGTATCGCGTTTGAAATAATCTAGAACATCCCTGTTATTAATCCGCATCTCCCCTTTTCCGGGAACCAAGCGGACACGGGCGATAGACGACTTTCTTCTTCCTGTCGCTGAATAAACTTCCATACAGAGTCCTCACTAAAATTTAATAGGTTGGGGTTGCTGCGCCTCGTGTGGATGCGCATTCCCAGGATACACTTTTAATTTTTTAATCATTTTTCTTCCTAGGGCATTTTTTGGCAACATTAATCGAACTGCATGTTCAATAACGTATGCCGGCTTTTTTTCCATCATGCGACGAAAGGGAACTTCCTTACCTCCTCCAATATATCCGGAATGCCTGAAATATTTTTTTTGGTCAGCTTTGTTCCCGGTCAATTTAACCTTTTCGGCATTAACCACAATTACAAAATCTCCCAAATCCTGGTGCGGTGCGAATGCCGGTTTGTGTTTTCCCCTCAATATTTTAGCAACTTGTGTTGCGAGCCTCCCTAAAACATATTGGCTTGCATCTACAATATACCAATCCCGATTATCTAACATCGTTTCATTTTTTATATATTCTGTTCTCAAAACTTAAATCCTCCAAAGATCTAATGCAAAGGTGGGGAATTTAGGATTGACCTGATTTATTGTCAAGCCGTTTTTTAAAATCAATTCTCATTTAAACTCCAAAAATTTTCTCTAAAAAAGAAAAAGTTTGCAAATCTCTGTCATATTTTATTAAATATTGGTTTATCATACCAGTTATTTATTCATGTTATTTGAAAGAAAGAGAAAAGATAAAAGGAGGAATAAGGGTGAATATTGCTGTTTGTATCAAACAGGTTCCTGATACTGAAACAAAAATAAAAATTGCCAACGATAACAAATCGATAAACGAAGATGGAATAAAATGGATAGTCAATCCATACGATGAATTTGCCATTGAAGAAGCATTAAAAATAGTTGAAAAATTTGGCGGTGAAGTCACGATTATTTCTGTTGGGCCGTCAACTATAGAAAAATCTATCAGGGAAGCGCTTGCAATGGGGGCACATCATGCCATCAGAATAGAGACACCCCAAATTCCATTTGATCCGGTAGTCACATCCAGTGCGTTGGCCAGTGTATTAAAAGAGGGTAACTTCGATTTAATTTTTCTTGGCCAGCGGGCGATTGATGCTGATCACAGCCAAGTTACATCCATGTTATCACAAATATTAGATTTACCCTGCGTACCACTAATTGTAAAACTTGAGATAAATGGAAACAAGGCAACTGCATTGCGGGAAATTGAAGGTGGAGATGAAAAAATCTCCTTCAATCTTCCTGCAATCGTAAGTGCTCAGCGGGGTTTAAATCAACCACGATACCGATCCTTAAAGGGAATTATGCAGGCGAAAAAGAAAGAGATCCAAATAAAGCAAGCTTCCCTACCAGAGGAAAAAATAATCGTGAGGAAGCTGGCATATCCGCCGGAGAAGGAGGCTGGCCGAATTATTGGGCAGGGTGTCGAGGCCGTACCGGAATTGGTGAGCATACTGCGGGATGAGGCAAAAGTTCTTTGAAGAAATTTTTGTAACTAGTTATTTGAACTTGAATAATAATGTACAAGGAATTTAGAGAAGATGAATAGATTGAAAAGAGGAGGAAGCCTGATGTCTTCTATCTTGGTTGTGACCGAAGTAAGAGAAGGAAAATTGAAACAAGTTAATCGAGAAATCTTCACTGCTGCTCTCCAGCTTGGAAATAAAAAAAATCTTTCTGTTGCCGCACTAATTTTGGGAAATGAAATTAATGGTCTTATTGATGAACCTGGAAAATATGGAGTTCAGCAGGTGTTAAGTGTGAGCGATCCAAAATTAGCGAAGTACAGCCCTGATTGCTTTACAGCAGCCATTGTCGAAGTGGCAAAACAAAAAAACCCGGAAATGATTTTAATGGGAGCTACCAATATGGGCAAAGATTTATTAGCCCGTGTTGCTCAGGCACTTGATACAGCACTCGCCCAAGATGTAACGGATATCGACGTGGAAGCGGATGAGATTATCTTTACCAGGCCCATGTATGCCGGCAAAATAATGGCAGAGGTCACTATATCTTCTACCCCTCAAATGGCTACCATTAGACCGAAGTCATACAAGGCATTAGAGAATCCAACCCCCGTTACGGTGGAAAAAATGAATATTCATCTACCAAAGCCACTTGTTGTAGTGGATGAAGTAATTAAGAGTACAGGTGGAAAAATGGATGTAACCGAAGCAGACATCATTATCAGCGGTGGACGAGGTATGAAAGGTCCTGAAAATTGGCATCTTATAGAAAATTTAGCGGAAGTTACCGGGGCGGCAACCGGCTGTTCTAGACCGGTATCTGATGAGGGATGGAGAGATCACGGTGAACACATCGGGCAAACTGGAAAAACAGTCTCCCCCTCTCTTTATATCGCCTGCGGTATAAGCGGTGCTATTCAACATATAGCAGGAATATCCTCTTCAAAATGTATTGTTGCCATAAATAAAGATCCTGAAGCCCCGATATTTAAGGCCGCCGACTATGGTATTGTTGGTGATGTATTTGAGGTACTTCCCGCATTGACAGAGGAGATAAAAAAGACCGGTCAATGATTGCGATTCATAGATGCTTGATAAGATTAATCAAAGTGGAAAGGATTGGCCCATAAGATTTTCTATTTAAATTGGTATACTGTTGTTTTACAAACCTTATCATGAAAAGTCTGTTTATCGGATTTTTTGCCAGCCCAACAGATACCTGCTCCAAATAGTGCGATGGATAACATTGAAAACAACCACCTTTTAACAGCTCTTCTTGCGTCTCTTATTGGACCACCCTTGCTAAGAATTACTAATTTTTTAAGCATTTTACCCGGTGTTTGGCTAAAACCTGCTGTGAAAATAGTATAATACAAACCATACACCAAGAACAACAGTGGGGAGGGATAATTTATAAAAATCACTTTCCCATATGGCAATGGAAGGGAAAAAAGATTTCCTCCCCACCAGGTATTTCGAGGTAGGGAGACATACCCCGGTTTGACTTCCATAATAAATTGAGGAATTATTGGAGATACCCATACCGAGTATAACTTTCCACTACTGAAAGAAATAAATATCACATTACAAATAAGACTTAAAAATATTCCATCAATAAATTGGGCGATAACCCGGTCTCTAATAGAGGCTGTTTTTAAGGAAGTCTCTTTTCTATGTTTAGAATCATATCTGTGAAAAATGGGAATCATGTTTTATTTTTATACGGTATTTATAATGAAGGTGATGTTGTGAGTCTGAAAGTAAGAAGACGTTCCCTTTTGAATTGAATTTGTTATTTTTCGATCCAATATCCCATTTTGGCAAATTTATTTATTCTGTTTTCAATTAATTCTTTCGGCGATTTTTTGCTCAACTTATTTAGCTCTTCGACTATTCCTCTTTTTAACGTGTCAGCAGATTTATCATAATCCCAATGAGCTCCGCCCAACGGTTCAGGTATTATCTTGTCAATTATTTTTAATTCGTAAAGATCAGAGGCTGTCAATTTCATCGCTTCAGCGGCTAGGCTAGCCTTTGAATTATCCTTCCAGAGAATGGCTGCACACCCTTCCGGTGAAATAACAGAATACCAGCAATTCTCGAGCATAAGTATGACATCTCCAATCCCAATACCCAAGGCGCCTCCGGAAGCTCCTTCTCCAATTATGGAAACCACAATTGGAACAGGCATTCGGGACATTTCAAACAAATTTCTGGCAATTGCTTCTGCTTGTCCCCTTTCTTCGGCTCCAATACCGGGGTATGCACCGGGTGTATCAATGAGCGAAATGATTGGCAGTTTAAATTTTACGGCTAGTTTCATCAACCGAAGTGCCCTCCGGTACCCCTCGGGATTTAGCATACCAAAATTTCTAAATAAGTTTTCTTTAACGTCCCTACCCTTTTGCTGTCCGAAAATAACCACCCGGTATTTATCAATTTCTGCAATGCCACCTATTAAAGCGGGATCATCTGAATAATACCTATCCCCATGTAATTCAATAAAATTTGTAGTCATTCTTTCTATATAATCTCTCGTGTAGGGCCTGTCCGGGTGCCGGGCTAACTGAACCCTTTGCCATCGTGTTAACTTTGAATAAACCTCATTCCTCAAAGACTTCGCTTTTCGAACCAATCTTTTCAGATCTCCTTCCAGATTTACTCCGGACTCCTTGGAGTATTCCTTCATTTCGGCTATTTTTTTTTCGAGCTCGTAAACCGGTTTCTCAAAATCCAATGTTACCCGAAAACTCTTCTTAAATCCTGATTCCATAATTAATTTAAATTTATTCTCGTTTCACAAAACAGAAAAATCAGATAGATGATACAAACAACTTGCTTCAATATTTGCCAAACAAACTTAATATTTTTAATTTCCATACCATAATAGCAGCTTCGATCATTATTTTTCTGGTCATTTTCGATTTACCGACGGTTCGATCATAAAAAATTATTGGTATTTCCTTGATCCTAAAATTTCGTTTCCAGGCTTTGAAATTCAGCTCAATCTGAAAAGAGTAGCCGTTTGAACGAATTTCATCAAGCGGAATGGATTCGAGAACCTCACTTCGAAAACATTTATATCCACCCGTACAATCGTGGATGGGCATACGTGTAACAATGCGGGTGTATTTACTGGCCATAACGCTAAGGAATAATCTACTAAGTGGCCAATTAATCACATTTACTCCAGTCAAATAACGTGAACCGATCACCAAATCCGCATTTTCGATGGCTCTTAGAAAATTTGGCAATTCCTTTGGATCATGAGAAAGATCGGCATCCATTTCGAAGATATAATCATATTTTTTATTCAATGCGTATTTAAATCCGGTAACGTAAGCAGTACCCAAACCCATTTTTCCATTTCTTTTTAACAAAAAGACCTGTTTATTCTGAGACATGAATTCAGAGACTAAATCAGCCGTTCCGTCCGGAGAGTTATCATCTACTACAAGAATACCGATTCCTTCAATATTCAATCCTATAATTTGTTTCATTACCTTCAGAACATTTTCAGCTTCATTATAGGTGGGAATTATAATTAGAGATTTCTTCATAGATTTTTTCTTGGGGATCTGATCTGCGAAATTAGATATTCAAAGGCAGAAGCTATATTGTTGGGCTGAAATCCAATATTATGTTTGGCCTTGTCTATAGTCAATCCGGCTTTTACCGGTCGCGGGGCATTCTGCATGAGAAAATCAGTTGTAACCGGGTGAATTAGTTCAGACGAAAATCCTGCCGCATTCGCCAGCAATCTCGCAAAGTCATAACGACTGAGAAATTCGGCTCCGGAAAGATTATAAACGCCATAGGCAGATTTCTGTATCAATTGCTTTATCCCGATCGCCAGATCATCAACGAGTGTAGGTGTATTGTATTGATCTGTCACTATATTGACTTTGTCATTATTTTTCAATTTATTGTAAAGCCAAAGAAAAAAATTTTCTTTAATGTCCTTTCCCAATCCAAATAAAACCGAAGTTCTAACAATTGCATACGGGATTCCAGTCATCCGGCACATATTCTCGGAAGCCAATTTTGATTTCGCATAATATCCTAACGGATTTGGTCGTGCCTCTTCGTTGTACGGCCCCTCTTCTCCGTCAAACACATAGTCGGTGGACAAGTGAATAAGTAATGTCATATGTTTTTTTGCAGCTCTAGCCAGATTTTCTACTCCTTTGACATTCACATTCCAACAAAGATTTTTATTAACTTCACAATCGTCGACATCAGTTAAAGACGCGGTATTTATGACAATGTCCGGTTGAAAGCCTAAAAAAATATCTTTAGTTCTAGAGGAATCCGTTATATCAAAGCATTGATACTCACATATTATATGTTTCAACGAAAATTCTTGCTCTATTCCTGTGGCCAGCAACTCAAAATCCTCATTAAGAGAATCAACAAGTGCCTGACCCAATAGACCGTTAGCGCCGGTTAACAGAATTTTTGTCATCAATTTCTCTTATTCTTTAACAGATCCACTACTTCAGTTAGCTTGTACATTTCCCGGGTTCCTAGCAGCAAGGCCTTTGCACTCCCTAGCAAACTTGCATACTCACCTGCATTTTCCACATTACCAGAACTGAGATATTCATGGATAAATCCGCAACCGTATGTATCCCCACATCCGGTTGCATCTATAACTTCGTTTAACTTTGGCGCTTCAAAAAAGACAATTTTAGTATTCATTCCTATGCGATAGATAATTTTTGATCCGCGCCCTCCCATCGTAATAATTAATATTTGATCGGGATCCAAATATCGTTGATGAAATTCTGAATCTTCTAAACTATCTTCATTGACAACATCATATTCTTTTTGGTTCATTTGAACGAATCGGGATTTGTTCAACCAGAATTCAAGATTATCAGGCTTTTGTGGAAATCGTTTACCCAATTTGTCTACTCCCATGACCAAAAAGTGAAGATCAAAATAGAGCTTATCCCTTACCTTTTCGCTAATTTTTTGGAAAGTATCTTTTTCTATATCCCACCCGGTTATCATATTAATCATAATAAAGTCTGAATCAAGGAAAGGCTCAATATTTTCCCACCCTAGGGGTGGAAAATTAAATACGGCCTTTTCCTTTCTATCATTGGGCGAGACATATTCCAATATTACGCGGTGATTTTTTTGAGGGAGAGAAATAAATCCAGACTTCGACACGTTAGGTAATTTCTTGAGGAGAGCATTAATAGGGCCTTCGATATCTTCGCCGATATATGACACCGGGATTATTTGATCGGTTTCCTTCATTAAATGTGACAACACTGATACATTATAAAAAATTCCACCATAACCTTCGATCGGTGTACCGTTGAAGGGTAAGATCAGATCTTTGTTAAGTGTACCAATAATTGTTATTTTCATCGGGCAAGTCTGCATCCGTTCTGTTTAAACTCTACTAATTTGTCATGAATTGATTCATCTATGAGAGAGAATATTTGAGCAACAAATACGGCAGAATTCTGGACACCCGCCTTTCCGATCGCCATTGTCGCGACTGGCACACCGGAGGGCATTTGTACTATAGAATAAAGAGCATCTACACCATTCAGAGCGCTGCCGGACAGCGGAACGCCGATCACAGGAAGTGTGGTATGAGCTGCCACTACACCTCCTAAATGCGCGGCCATACCTGCGCAGGCGACAATAGCTCCGTATCCCTCGGATTTTGCGGCCCTCGAAAATTTTTGGACATCATCCGGATTACGGTGAGCAGACATCACAAACATATCTGCTGTTATCCCAAAAAAATTGTAAAAGGGAATTGATTTTTCTACTACTTCTCTATCCGATTCACTCCCCATTAAAATAGCTACTTTCATTAATTAATCCTCATCTTAATTAATTTGTTGAGGAACTTCCCGCCGGTTTAACATCCATGGTGCGAGCCATTACCTCCAATTGATCGAGGAACAATTTTTTTCTTCTTCCCACCGCATGGACGTAGTAATCAATCATAATGATTAGGCTAGAGGCTTCATCAATAAAGGTCTTATTGCGGAACGGTCCACCGATAATATAAGTAGGATTTTTCCAGGTACCTTCTAAAATGAATGCTTTCCTCCCCTGAAACGTACCCTCTTTATACAGGGTTTCATCTTCGACTATTAAATCTCCCTGCAAAGCGAGCTCACCAATTCTGTTTCTTTCTTTCACTAACCAATTATAATTAATCTCGATTGTGTCCGAGTGTGGAAGCCAATGAATAATCATTGAACGATCTGGGTTTATTCTCCTTAAATAGATATAACCATTTTCCAATGACTCATCCGCGAGAAAAAAATCACTCTGAACCTTCATTGTAAAGGGAAAATGATTTTCAATATACTCTTTCAGCTCCTTGTTCCCGTCGCGTCTGAAAATGTGATCCTGATATCTTCTATAATAAGATTTTTCAAAATCTTTTAAAAGAGAATTCCCATATTTTTCTAATTTATTCAACATATCTTTTTTGTCTTTTGCGACCAGGAAAAGCACCATTTGATTATTTGCCCAGGCATCATGCTTGGGAATATAAAAATATTTATCATTTTCTATATCCTGGAGAATTTCCCCTGAGAGGGTATTTTTGACTGCCTCTGAAACTCTATCGTCCGAATCAAGCCGACCAAGGAAGATTACATTCCGGTATTCCTTAAAATCCTCAAAATATTTTGAAGTCCGCCATGTGAGAATATATTCTCTCTCAAGCACTGGGGTTTTGTATTCACGACTAAAAATGGATTCGAGTGATTTCTTATATTCAAACCAATCCAGAGAATCCGAAAAGACAATAATTTCATCGAAGTCTCCTTTACCTTCAGGAGTAAGGCTACATGCAGAATGGAGTGCTAGATAAAAGAGCAAAAAATAGAAGATTGACTTTGGCATCGATTTCCCAAACCGGTTATGATTTCATTCCTGTTAAGGATTGAATGCTTTTTTTGTTTTTATAAAAAATCAATAATACGCCGCCATATAAGCTAAAGAGAATCGGTACAAAAGTATTTAGAAATGAAAGCGATAACGCTTCAGCTGGCGAAACACCTATCCTCGTCAAAAGAAATACATACCCGGAATCCCGAACACCCAAGCCATTAATCGATGGAAATAAACTTAAAAGAAATGAGACCGGTACAACAATGAATAAAAAACCGAGCGAAACTTGCTGAAGATTCAGTGCTCTTGCCAATAAATAATTCATAACAATCAAGAGGATTTGACTTAATAATGAAATTAAATAGGCTTTTAATATGGTTCTTTTATTATTACGAAATGAATGAATGGTCTCTAAAATTCGATGAATTTTATCACCGATGTTAAATATGGTAATTTTTTCCAGTAACTTTCCAGTAAAATTAAAAGTTCTTGTGAACAATAAGTTTACAAGAATGAAGATGACTATCGCAAACATGGTTAACGTTAAGAAAATGATCCTGGGAGTGTGAAAAAATTTCATTACCCAAAACATCGAAATCGAAGCAAGGGTCAACGTTGCTAATAATCCAAGCATCCGCTCCAGTAAAACAACACCGATACTTATTGCTTTCTTACCGCTGTGCTTAGCAACATTATAGGCACGGCTAACATCGCCACCAATTGAGGTGGGCAAAAAATTATTGAAAAAAAAACCGATAAAATAAAAATTGAATAGAAGTTTGTAAGGTGACCTTATCGCCAATTTTGAAAGTAGGATTTGCCATCTTTTGCTGAGTAAATTGAGGCAGATGAAAAAGATAGCAAGCGCCAGCATAAAGAACTGCAAATTTAACGTTTTAAGTGTTAGATAAATCTTTTCAATATCAGCCAGGTAAATCAGATATGCAAGTAAGCCGACACTAATCACTACTCTGAAGATGTTTAAAATAATTTTATTCATCATACAAAATGTTTATTGAGTATCGGGATTTTGTAGTAATTGTCTATACCGGGCAAGCCTTCTCACCGCGGCAGAATCTGCCGGATTTTTTTCAATCCACTCCACCAATAGTTTTACTGCAGATTGATAATCCTTTAGGTTTTCATAAGTCTGAACAAGATACCCTTTTGTCCTTACATCATCGGGATTTACTTCTAACACCTCTTCAAAAGCGGTTTTTGAAACATCGAAGTATCTGTAACCCAACGCTAATTGTCCCATATCCCGCAGCTCACGTTCGGAATAGTTATCACTATTTAAATTTTCCAGAGGCAATACATTCGCCATGTATCCATACGTTTCCAAATGCTGCAAAATAAATCGATTTGTGTAAGGAATCACTTCACTGGGCATTACCTCAAAAATCTTCCGAACTGTAACCTGAAACTTTGCAGTATCCTTAACCTGAAGATAATAATTTGCTAATTGTGAAAATGCCGCTCTATAATTTTGAAGTAAACCCTTAATATTCGGATTATAATAAACATCAGGATTATCCAAACTCCGGTACTGAAATTTATTCACTAAATTTTCAAATAACTTTTCTGGGTGTATTGACCAATCGGGAATGGTTGTAGCCTTTAGCACCAACCCATCCATTCTCAAATATCTTCTAAAACCATCGAGCTGGTTATCATTAGAAGTTGTAACAGCAAAATAAAAGGGTTTTCGAAATTTGTTGGCATAGAGTGTATTCAAAATCATATAATCCTGAACTCTCAGGTAGGAATTCATTAATTTGGGCTCTAATTCGAAAGAAATACTCTCAGGTAGTTTTTCAAGATTAAAGTTATTTGAAAATTCTTTTGATTCCATTTCCCGAACTTCCGGCGGAAAGGTAAGTTCAACCCTTCGCTTTTGAGGCCAATGCAAGATTCTTCCAAAGCCTTCCGCGCTTGTCATCAAGTCTATCTGGGAATCATTGAGGGTCATTGGTACTTTGGGTTCCATATGTTTTAATTGCTTAATGTACCAGTCCGTATTTAACAAACTTAAATTAGCCACTCTTACATCAGGTCGGATATTGTCCACTTCCTGCAAATACCATAAGGGGAAAGTATCGTTATCACCATTCGTGTAAAGTATTCCGTTATCTTCGCAAGATACAAGCATATTGTAGGAATAATCCCAAGCAACATAATTTCCGGTCCTGTTCTGTGAATGATAATTTTTTGCCAACATTTGAATAGGTGTAATAAAAAATATAACTGCTGCCACAAATACCGGAACAAATTTTTTTCCTCCTTCGGATAACTGTGTGGCATATTCGACTAGCCCAGCCGCTCCAATACCTATCCATATTGAAAAGGCAAAGAAAGATCCAACATAACTGTAATCCCTCTCTCTGGGTTGAGGATCAGGTTGATTGAGATAGAGGATGACCGCAAGACCTGTCATAAAAAATAAGACAAAAACGGAAAGTGCATGTTTCCAATCCTTATTAAAATGATACCACATTCCGAACAACCCCAATAACATTGGTATCATTAAGAATTGAAATGGAGTAATATTTCCGGTTTCGTGATCCACCCCTAAGAAATTCCATCCAAAATAACGCAGATACATTTTTTTGATCTGATAAGTCCAGAAAAAATCAAATGCACTACTATAACTATTTCTATTGGGGGATTGTCTCCACATTGCTTTCCTGTTCAAAATTTCGTGTTCACCGTATTGCTCGCGATTCAGATAGCTTATAAAGGCTTCGATGGTCTCCGGATTATTTTCATCAATATTTGGATCCAAATTCGAACGAATGAAAATCATTGAATATGAGGAATACCCGATAACTATTAATAAGATGGACATGAGCAAAATAGAGAATATCTCATGATGACTTCGAACTGCAATGGCAAACGCCGCTACAAGGGCAATTAATCCAACGAATAGACCAAACATTCCTATGTTGCTTACAAGAAAGGGCACGCCCTTTACAACGCCAGGGTAAACCATCAAAGTGAGTAAAATACCCATACCCGCCATAATTGTCCAGGAAGTGGCATTAAGTTCGTACTTCTTAAAGTAAACAATCATCACAACCATCGGAAGGGCTAGTACATTCAGAAGATGGACGCCAGTTGCCAGACCCATCAGATATGCGATAACCAAAATATACTTCTCATTGCCGATTACATTACTTTTTTCACTCCATTTTAGTATAAGCCAGACAACCATTCCGGTAAACAACATCGACGGGGCATAGACTTCAGCCTCAACGGCATTGAACCAAAAACTGGTACTAAATGCAAATGCAAGGGATCCGATAGTGCCTCCGATTTGAGGAATGTATTTATTAAATCCATCATTTAATTTGAAATATTCCTTTATGAAATGAACTATGCTCAAATGCAGAAATAAAACAGTGAATGCGCTGGATAGTACAGAAATCAAATTAACACGCCTGCCAATATCCTCAAATATCGGCAATAACGTAAAAAATCTCCCTACCAGTAAGTATAGCGGTGCCCCTGGAGGGTGAGGAACAGCAAGCTTATAGGAACATGCAATAAATTCTCCACAATCCCAAAACGAAACGGTTGGAGCCATAGTTAACAAATAAACGATTAAGCTAAATAAAAATACACTTGTCGCAACAAAGCGATTTACGACCCCATTGTTCATATAAACTCTCCAATCATTTAATTCAGTTATTTTTCAATATACTTTTTTTTCTTCCTAATCTTGATAAAAATTTTCCAAAAAATAATAAATCTGAAAATCGATGCCTCCTAAGAATGAAAAACTCGAATACGATGCTCCCCGGATAAATTGATTTAAGCACTTCTTTTTCCATTATGATTCTTCTTGATTGGCTTTGTATGCGATGCTCCCATAGCAAAGAAATGTGAAATAAAAGCCATGAATAACCTTTCAAAATTGCCAGGCCCATGGCGAATTGTAATATAGCGAATGAACGTAAAACAGCAATGAGGTCTAAAAAAAAACGAAAGGGCAACCGTAATAACAAATTAAGGGCAGAAAAATTTTTTATCAGGGCAAAAATATTGTTTCGAAAATTATAATACACTTTTTGAGCGCTGAACTGGCTCAGGGTTCCTCCCCCATGATGCCAGATAACTGATTGAGGAACAGATAGGATCTTCCAACCAGTTAAATGTAACCGCCAACATAGATCAATCTCTTCCATATGGAGTTCAAAACTTTCATCTAGTAAACCTACATTTTTCAGCGTGTCTGCTCGGAAGAAAATGCAAGCTCCGCTTGCCCAGAAGATCTCAACTGATTCATCATATTGACCCGAATCATTCTCAGTTATATTGAATAATCTTCCCCGTAAAAACGGATATCCAAACCAGTCCAGATATCCCCCACATGCTCCAGCATATTCCAGTTGTTTTCGATTGTTAAAGTCAAGAATTTTGGGTTGCGCGGCACCAATTTCTAGATCACTTTCAAATATTTCAATTATTGGTTCTACGAATCGCGGAGAAACCTTCACATCGTTATTTAAAAGGCATATGTATTTTCCGTTAGCAATTTTAATTCCTTCATTATTTCCACGGGCGTATTTATAATTCTCTGCATTCTGATGAATTCTAACTCGAGGATATTTATCCGTAACAAACAAGACACTCTCATCGGAAGATCGATTATCCACCATGATGATTTCTAAATTCGGATAAGTGCATTCTAGAAGGGAATCAAACACATCCTGTAAGAATTTAATACCATTATAGTTTAATACAACTATTGAGACAAGCGGATGTTTTTCAGTCAAATGAGTGCCCAATCATAAGATTTTTCTACAAAACCCAAAATTATAAAAGAAAGCACAGATCGAAGCAAGCAATAATTACAAAATTATATGCAGATTTGCATTAACTTGCTCACTTTTTTCCTCAGGAATCATCAATACTTATTACTGGCGAGAAAAGATTTAATTTGCACGGTATTTAATTGCAACCTCAGGCTAAATTCGCTTAAATTTATGTCTTAATTGAACCAATATTTACCAGACAGAAAGATGATCAATAATTATACAAGCAAATCACTTATCGGTTTTACGATACCACAAGTCAAAAATATTTTGAAGAAATTCTCGCAACCCGATTTTCGTGCGGAGCAATTATATAAATGGATTCACAATAGGAATTGCAGTGATTTTGATGAAATGACGAATCTCCCCAAGGATCTCCGGCAATCCCTCAAAAGAGAATTTACATTAAAAACAATCTCCTTAAGAATTAGGGAAAAATCCAACGACGGAACAGAGAAATTTTTGTGGGAATTATCTGATAAAAGACAAATTGAAACTGTTCTGATTCCGGATAGAAAAAGAATCACGCTTTGCATTTCGTCTCAAGTGGGCTGCACATTGGGCTGCCAATTTTGTGCCACTGCACAGATGGGATTTATTCGCAATCTAACCACAGGAGAAATAGTGGAACAGGTTCTGTCGGCTAAAAAATTATCCGAAAACAAAATAACGAATATCGTATTTATGGGGATGGGAGAACCCTTTCTTAACTATCAAAGAGTCATTAAAGCATCACATATATTGAGGGATCCCTTAGGCCTTGCGATTTCTTCAAAAAAAATAACTATCTCCACCAGTGGTATCATTCCGCCCATCTATCAATTTTCAAAAGAGCAACAACCATTCGCTCTTGCAATTTCCCTGCACGCCCCGTCACAAAGACTACGCAGCAAACTTATGCCCCTTGCAAATAGATTTCCATTGGATGCCTTGATGGAAAGTGTAAATTTTTATTTGTCCAGCAAATCTAATCGACGAATTACTTTCGAATATGTGCTTCTGGAGGACATCAACGATGGAGTTGAACATGCTCAACAATTATTAAAACTTCTTTCGCCATTAAGATGCAAATTGAATATTATACCCTGCAATGAAAATGATCTGGGTTTTCGTTCACCATCCAATGACAAGATTGAAGAATTTATGAGTATTTTGGCAGCAGGCCCCTTCACGCTCACACTGCGCCGTAATCGTGGGCAGGATATTTCAGCAGCTTGTGGTCAGCTATATGCGAAAACCTTACAAAAAGATAATCCACGTTTTCTCTATACAAACTTAATCGCAACGTGAAGATTTTATTAGATTTCTTGAATTATATCTGAATTTTCCGAACAGATATCCAATAAAATTATAAAGCTTTCAAATTCTATGGCAGAATTATTACATTTGTATTATTAGTACCCATGAATGATTCGGTTTCAAAGCATCAAAATAAATCAAGGAACACAGCAATGATGATAATTCTATTAGGAGCACCTGGAGTAGGAAAAGGAACACAAGCAAAACTGATTATGGGAAAATACGAGATCCCCCAAATCTCCACCGGGGACATATTGCGTGCCGAAGTTCAGAAAAGCTCACCGTTGGGTCGAGAAGCAAAGATTATTATGGAAAAAGGCGAATTGGTTCCCGATAATATTATTCTTCAAATCATTGAAATTCGGCTCAAAAATCCCGACTGTCAAAATGGTTTTATATTAGACGGATTTCCGAGAACAATAGAACAAGCGATCGCCCTGGATGAATCGAAATCGAGTCGCAAGTTTCAAAAGAAGAAGGTACTTGAAATTGGCGTCCCCGAAGAAGAAATAATCAAAAGGTTAACCAATAGAAGAGTCTGTATTAACTGCGGGAAAACGTTCAATTTATTGTTTAATGGTCTATCTGAGGCAACAAAATGTACTAACTGTGGGCATGTCTTAATTCAGAGAGATGATGATAAAGAAGAAATTATCCGCAATCGGCTCAAGGTTTATAGATTTCAGACCGAACCCTTAATTTCTTATTATCGTGACCGGGGATCTTTTTATAAAATCGACGGCTTAGAAAGTGTGGAAAATGTTTTTCAGGATATCCAAGAAATCTTGGAAAAAAATGGATTTCCTTCATAATTGTAATGGAAAATGAGCGAATAAATAAGCACTTAATTGAAAATCGACGGCAAACATTTAGTACTATTAAACTTTGTTCTATATACAATTTGTAGTTAAGAAAGAAATTGTTTACGAAACTCCATTGCTGGTTATTGTTATTACTCGTTTTTTTAATAAAATGTGCGGAAAGAGATGCACTAAATCCATTTGAAGCGTCTGAAAAGGTTTCTCCCCCATTAACCCTGGAAATTATCCCAGAAAATCAACATGCAGTTAAATTAGAGTGGGATTGGACAAACCATAAGATCAATGATTATAGCGGATTTCGAATATATCGGTCCAGAGACGATTCAAAGAATTATACCCTTTATAAAGAATTATCTCCGGACGTTTTTTCATTCACTGATACCGAGGTAGAAAATTATCACTGGTATTATTACAGGGTCTCGGTCTTTGGTCCAAACGTTGAAAGCAAACCTTCCGATTCCCAAAAAACACTATTGGGTCCTGGTCAATACTGGCTGTTATCATCTTTTGGACTATCAATCCGGAAATTAAGCTACGATCTTCTACATACCCTTGATTATTATGAAACCAATTACCCGTCAAACGATTGGGAGTTTTCACTTGTTGATTCGCTAATTTGGTTGTGCTTTAACAACTATGGAATCGGTATTAGCTCATTTGATTTAATAAAGGGACATGAAGATTTTTATTATCATAACGAGCTAAACGCTCCTGTTGGCATTAAGCAAGATTGGACAACTCAAACCACATTTATATTAGATAAGCCCCGGACCGGCGACGTATCCTCTCTACATATTCTAAAAAATAGATCCTTCCATAAAAACATAAAGCTCGATTCAAACGATTATATCAAGATAACACTCTGCAATACAACTGAACAGCTTTTCATATTGTCAAAAAAGAAGCTTTTGATAATGAATACAAATACGTTAATTTTTAGCGATACATTATTCTTTCCAGTAAATTATTCTGCCCAAGATTTTTACAAAGCAGCCAATTTCTTGTATGTTTTACTTAGATCAGATAATGAAAACAAAAGTCAGATAATTAGTTTTACAATGCAGGGAAGAATTCAAAATGTATTATTCATGGGAGGTGATTTTTATAGGCTATATGTGGATGAAATATCCAACAACTTTATTCTCGCCGAATGGTCAGAAAACTCAAAAGATAGCCTGGTGAAACTTTCGGATACTGGAAATCGTCTTTTCGAAATAGCTAGCTTTAGTCATATAGAGGATATTAAGATAAATCCTTACGATCAATCAATAATTATCGTGGACAGAACCGGAGACAGGACATATTTAATTAACAAGGATGGAATTCTCATTAGTCAATCTGAGATTAATCTATATTACGACCCAATCCGGGTATTTGTTGAATAATGCAAAAGATTCCAATTAAAATTCTATATGTAATAATACCAATACTCATTCTTGCTACCTTCTCTATTGATCTCTTTTCATTTTATAGTGGTATTGTTTTCACCTCATTATTGAATTTAAAGGAGTTGATGGTTGCGATCCTCGTTTTTGGCTGGGTTTTAATTCATAAAAATTTTGCAAAATTACAATCCTTTTCATTAAAGCAGAAACTTTGGCGTTTGACAATTTTCCTATCAGCCAGCTATTTAACTTTGTTCATAGTGAGGCTTTTTATTCAACCTGAATATACAACCTCATTTCCCAATCACTACCTGTCATTGAGTGCCGTTTTTGAAGCAAATATTAGCGCACTTTTGGCTATGGTTGTCTTGATTCCGGCTATCATGATCTTCCACGATTTGATTTTTTCCAAACCCAAACGCACCACTAAACTTTATTTTAATCTATTTATCATATTTTTAGTATTAACGTCTATCTCTGTGTTAATTACCCAACAGCCCATATTCAAATTTTCTTCCGATTCCCTGATTAATGATATAACCGCTTCACTTACTGTATTTATGTGTCTGCTTCTTTCATTTCGTAATGATTGGATTACTTATCTCCCAAGAAGAGATAAAATCTTATATTTCACAGTAGGCCTAGTGGTTCTGGCAGAAATAATATGGTTACCGGATGTTGTTTTTAAACCTCAGATTTCTGCCTATAGCTTGTTATTAGCGGCATCCACAAACATTATAAATATCTTTCTGCTACTCTATGGCGCCTTTGGAATAATGAAACTATTTTTCCATCTTCCAACAGCCAAAGCGTTCGACAGAAAACTTCGAGAGGTCAATTCATTATATAATTTAGCACGTACCCTAAACAGTGAACAAAATCTTCCCAGGTTAACTCAATTAATAACCCAGCTAACCACCCATGTTTTGGAAAGTAATAGCACCTGGTTTCAATTATACACTCCATCGGAGAAGAATTTTCATATCTCATCACATATTAATCTTACGCAAAGCCAAATCGTGAATAATCCTTTAAGCGGTTTATCCGAACTGAACAGGATGCTGAATGATAATAAGAAAGCTTTATTAATTAACGATTTAAACCAACATAATAAGTTTAGGGATTTAACGAAATGGAAAAAAGACGCCCGTTCTCTTATCGCTGCGCCGCTTTTTTCGAATCGTCAACAACTTATGGGCATTATTTATGCCAGTAAGGTTCAGCCCTACGGTTTTGATATTGAAGATGTTTCCTTGATTGAAGGCTTTGCAAATCAGGCAGCAATTGCTCTTGAAAATGCAGACCTTTTTCAGGCATCAATTAAGAAAGAACGATTGGAACAAGAATTAAAAATTGCGCGTGAAGTCCAACTAAAACTTTTGCCACAATTTGTTCCGGAACACGATGGTTTCGAACTTGAAACATACTTTATAACGGCCAATGAAGTTGGTGGCGATTATTTTGACTTTTTTAAATTTGGCGATAACCATCAGGGTATTGTCATAGGAGATGTTTCAGGCAAAGGAACGTCAGCGGCATTTTATATGGCCGAGTTTCGAGGGGTCATTCAAACGTTGGCCAAGACATTCTCGAATCCAAAAGATCTCATTTGCCAGGCGAATCAGATTTTTTATTCAAACATCGAACGGAAAATTTTTGTGAGCGCAATCGTTGGAAAATATATTCCAGAGAAGAGAATATTTCAATTCGTCCGGGCAGGTCATAATCCAATCATCTTCGCATCAAATCATAACAGTAAATCACGATTTATTCAGCCTGCTGGCTTGGCAATCGGCCTGGATAAAGGTGAAATTTTTAACAAAACAATTCAGCTGGAGTCTCTAAAACTGTCGGCCGGGGACAAACTATTTTTATATACCGATGGATTAACCGAGGCTAGAAATGAAGAGGGCGAAGAGTATGGTGAAGAACGTTTGTGTAAAATTCTTGAGGAGTCAAAAAAATTAAGCTCGCGTGAGTTGAAGGAACATTTGCTTGAAGACATCATGCATTTTGTAGGTGATACACCTTTACACGATGATATGACCTTCATTGTGATAAGGACCGAATGAGAACGAAAACAACTGGCGAAAATTGTTTATCATGTTTTGAAGATAAATAAGATATCGATAATGGATTAGCAAATCTCAAAACCTTGACGAATGAATTAAACACTAATTGTTACAATGATTTTTATTTTGCTTTATTTCTTGCTAAATTTTACAAATTCCCTTTCTTTAAGGGGCGATACTTAAAAAAAACCAAAACATCAGATTGAAAGTTAACGTAACTCTATCACGTCAAGGAGAAGTAAATGGAAAAGTTTGAAGTTGTTAGAAACGATAGCGAGACTGTTTCTGTACTAAATATACGTGGTTATCTGGATGCACATACTGCCCCGGACTTCGAAGATGCAATAAATAGATTGATAGACGAAAACCGATATAAAATTGTGGTCGATTTAACCGGACTTCAATATATCAGTTCCGCCGGTTTAGGAGTTTTTATGGGATTTATTGAAGAAATAAGACAACACTCAGGTGATATAAAATTATCCAGTGCTTCACCAAAGGTTTACAAGGTTTTTGACCTTTTGGGATTTCCCAGTCTCTATGAATTTTACGAAAAGTTGGATGATGCCGTTTTCAAATTTAATAATGATGAAGGAAAATAAATGTCAGAATCGTCAGGTAAACAGATAAAAAAACGGACGAAAAGCTTTCATATAAAATTACCCGCCGATACTGCAAATTTGGATATAATAAGGAAGTTCGTCGCAGGGATTGCCGAAAATATAGGATTTCCAGAAGAAGAAGTCTATAAAATTGAATTGGCAGTCGATGAGGCATGTTCAAATGTGGTAAAACATGCTTATATGACCAATTCCAGGGAAGAACACATCGTTAATATATTGGTCTATGAGAAGAGAGATCATATTGAGATTATTATCAGTGATAAGGGTAAAGGTTTTGATCCAAAAAAAATCAAAAAGCCAGAGTTAGAAGAGTATATGAAAAAAATGAAACGAGGCGGTTTAGGAATCTATTTGATTAGAGAATTAATGGACAAAGTAAGCTTTCGCATTAAAGCCGGGGTACGGAACGAGGTTCGAATGATCAAATACTTGGATAAGTAAGCTGTTATGACTCAGTTATTAGATTACCTTTCCGAAAAGTACCAGCCAGAATCCCTTGACGAAATAAACCGTAGACTTCTCGAGCTATCCTCACTTTTTGAAATCAGCAAGATATTAAACGAATCTTTGGACTTGTCTCACGTTTTAAACAATATTCTTCTTATTCCTATGGGCAGATTGATGATTCCCCGTGGAGTCATCATCCTAAAAGATAATGATCATTTTAATATAGAATTGGCTAAGGGAATACCCGTTGATGAAGAAAACCGCTCTTTTGATTGTATTGACCTCCCAAATACCTCCTTTAAAATTGAGGCGCTTGATAAAAAGGCGGCAGAATCTGGTATAATTAAATATGCAAATTCAGTTCATCTCGAGATTGCCATACCCTTTATTTCAAAAAATCAATGTTTTGGATTAGCTTTATTCGGTCCAAAACTTTCACAAAAAGATTTTACTGCGGAAGAAATCGACTTTTTAAATTCTCTTGCAAGTATTGCTACTTCTTCCATCGAGAATGCACTTCAATTAAAGAAAACAATCGATATAAACAGACAACTAGACGAAAGAATTCAGGAACTTAAAACGCTTTTCGATATCGCCCAGGGGCTATCTGCCACTCTTGAACAACCCAAAATACTAAGATTACTGGTTTTTGCTTTCATGGGCCAGATGTTGATAACCAAGTACTCTATTTTATTGAAAATTGATACTCACTATCAGATAAAGGAGAATAAAGGTTTTACAGAAAGCATTTTGGAATCCATTTGTGATAAATTGACAAATATCTCGGTACCTGACAGGGCAATTAATGTAAAAGATTGGGATAACGATATTATGAAGAAAGCCCTTCTTAGCCTGAATGCTGAGGTGATGATACCGATGACTCATCAAAGTAAACAATTGGGCATGATATTACTTGGAACAAGAATTAATGGTCAACCTTTCACTTCGAATGACTTGGAATTTTTGACAACACTGGTAAGTCAGGCGGTAATTTCCATTGAAAATGCAAGATTATTTCAAGAAACCCTTGAAAAACAACGTCTGGAAGAAGAGTTAAATGTCGCCCGTCAAATTCAAAAAAACTTGCTTCCCAAACAATTACCAACAACACCAGGATATGACATTCATGCCATAAATATATCCAGTAAACAAGTGGGTGGTGATTATTATGATGTAATTCAATTGAATCAGAACAAATTCGCGATTGCCATCGGAGACGTATCAGGGAAAAGCGTGCCCGCCGCCCTCCTGATGGCAAATCTTCAGTCTGCATTAAGGTTAATGATAAGACAAAATATTGCCTTATCCTCAATCGTTGCGGATATTAACGATCTTATTCATGATAATACGGATCCGGATAAATACATTACCTTTTTTATTGGGATATTAGATACCCAAAAAAACAATTTTGAATATGTAAACGCCGGGCATAACCCACCTTTTCTTTTGCGAACGACTGGTGAGATTCAATCCTTGGATATTGGCGGAATTATATTGGGAATGATGCCACGATATTCTTATCAATCTGCTTCTATAAAGTTTAATCCGGAGGATATGCTCATCACCTATACCGACGGTGTGAACGAAGCAATCGATCCAAAAGATCCGAATGAAGAGGAATTCGGAGAGGCACGTCTAAAAAATGTAATAGAAAATAATGGTCAGGGAACGGCAAAAGACTTGATAAACTCTGTATTGGAGAGCATTACAGAATTTACAAAAAACAATCTGGATTCAGACGATGTGACAATGCTGGCAATAAAAAGAACTAGTTAACAAAATTTTTCACGGCTATTGTATCGAACCATTTTTAATACGATCCTCTAATGAATACTGCGCCGAATTCGATATATCGTAATGTCCAATTGCCTGTCCCCATTATCAACCTTTTCATCCGATTTTTCAAATTGAAAATTTTGGGAATGTAGGAGACCAAAAAATTCTCTAGCAACGTTTCTATTTGGCTCACTCAAATATAATTCACCGTTGTCAGCCAATACGTTCTTCAGTGTGTTAAGAACCGGCAGAAATAAACTCTGTTCATATACTACATCCGAAGCAATTATGATTTCATACTTTAAGTTTGAAGGTGGCTTTCTCCAATCCAGAATCATTACCCTTGGTAATTCACCAAAATTTACGATCCAGTTAAGTTCGGCGATTCGTAAGGCGTCCTCTTGAAAATCACTCAAGGTAACTGTTGCTCCTTGCTCCTTCGCTATTATACTCGGTAAACCCACACCGCAGCCCAATTCTAAAATCTCTTTATCGCGAAGCTTATTTGACTTGGCAATATATTGTGAGAGGGCAATCGAGGAAGGCCATATCTCCGCCCAGTAGGGCATATCATCATCGGGATTAGATGCGGATTCCAACACTTGGTCCAGCACGTGATCAATATTTTTTATTTTGTAAATTTTATATTGATGGTTTCCTACTTTTTTTTGGATCCGCTCAAGCTCATACTTTCGATTAAGAAGTTGAAAAACAGAATCAAATCTGAGAGCTATTTCCTGGGTAGACTGCAATTTTATTTCCATCGTCTATCAAATTAAATGTGAGATCGCTATTTGAACTTAACCATGAATTTATCAACTTTTGGGTGTCTTTTATAGGAACAATATGAATACCTTCAACAGTGTCATCATCAATTGCCGATTTTAGACCAATAAAAGAAAATCTTGTCATCATCATCGCAAATTTGTAGGCTTTATGAGAGTACATAATATATTTCCTTTCAATCGTCTTCAAGACCTCCGGCAATTCATTTGTCAAAATATTATAAAAATTGTGTTTGGCGCTTTCAGGTCCAATACCATTTCTGCATTCGGCAAGAAAAATAATTTTTCCTCCGCTCTTTACTGCATCTTGGTTTAATTCCAGCGCTCGCTGTGCTGTGTAAATCGATTCATCGTTTGGATATCCGCCGCAGGAGATAATCAAAACATCTGCCGGCACAACTGTTTTACTCATGGTTGCATCTACTTTTCTAATCCCATCCTCCACCATTCTTTTTGGTTCTCCCGCCTGGCACCAGATTACCCGTCTATTTTTTGTAATGCTTACTAGAGCCCAAACTGGTCTATTTTGAACAATTTTTTGATAACCTTCTAGCATCTCATTCGCTAAAGGATTGTCCCTTCGATTGGGATCGGGATGCCAAGGATGTTTACCAAAAGTTGATTTTTTATTGAGAGCCATCGCATGATTTTTTTCAACTGTTTCGAAAGCGCACACACCAGGAATAAAATTTTTTAACAGGTTCGAATAGCCTGCAAAATAATGATTCTTCATATCTGATAATACCAAGTATGCATCAGCATCCGTCACTGCCGGATTTACCAAAAATTCGTTTCCAAAACTTGAACTCCCATAACTGGCAAACGGAGGATTTTTTGAATCGTGAACCAATAATTCAAAGCTTTCAATGCTTCCGTTCTCAAATATTTTCGATATTTGATTTGCAAGGAATTGATTTCCCTCAGAATTCGGACTATGGGTACCCGTACAAATGATGAGTTTAACGGATTTTGCCAGGCTGAGATTTTTCGATATTTTTTCAAGAATTAGTTGGGTTGGGACATCCCGGGTGGAATCCTCCGCAAGTATAACAACCTTTCTATTCTTTACAAATTCTTTAAGGGGAGGTGAATCAATGGGATTCCGGATAGCAGTTTCTATTAGAGAATTTTGACTAGAATTATTATTGGTATCTGGAACTTCAATTTGAGTTAAGACATTTTTTTCAGGAAGAGTAATCTCAATTTTTTCAGTTCCATATCTAAAAACGTACGATTTTCTCATGTACCTAAATACATCTGTTTCATTTTGAAAATTAAGCTGACCAATCCCTCAGATTATAATTCTCGTCCGGTACTTCGATTTCAATAATGTTCATACTGGGAAATCTTTCGATTATTTGATTTTTGTCTTTGATATGAAGTTGAAATCCTAATCTCTCTTTAGACAATATTTCAAGGTCAGCAAATGATACTGCCCCTTCCAGAATGGTATCCAGTTTGAGATTTGGATCAAGAGTAGTCTTTCTGAAATTACCATTATCATTCTGAAATTTTTCGATCACCCCCTTTAATGGAGATAAGACAACGGTCATAGGTTTGGGAATTTTTATCGAGAGAACATATTCATACATGGGATTGGGTGAAGAAAGAAAGTCCACTCGAAGATAGAGTTTTTCCAAATCCATTCCTACAAAAACCTTATCAATCAATCGCGAAACCTGATGCATAGCAGATTGAGGAAGTTTGCTTCCATCATAAATTGCAGAGCCATTCCATTCAAAATAATGCGATGATTGACCGTCAATAATGGGAGATATTAGATAGACCGGGGCGATTGACTTGAAGCGGCTGTAATGGCGGTGTTTTATGGTTTGATAAAGATCGATAGGTACTTCGTCCCCGAACAGTTCATATATTTTAATCAGATGTTGCCGGAAAAGCAGATCAAATTCGAGATCTTGTGCAGAAGAGTGTTCATCGCCATACCACCAGCACCAATCTGATCCTTCGGCGATATAGATTTGCTCCCATGCCTCACCTAATAATTCCTGAGCATAAGATCCCTCTTTTTGCTTTTCAATCAGATAGTCGCGGGCCTGCTTTAGGAGGTCCCAGGCACGATTATCCTCATTGGATCCTATCCAGATATTAAAATTACTATTTATCCAGCTTCCGGGATGAATTTTTTGAAGCCGGGGTATTTCAGATCGATTATCCAGAAACTCGCTGTAATTTACGGTTTCAATTAGTGGATGTTCACCTATGTTAGAATATAATTTTCTTAAGAAATTCTTCCCGTCGTTTTTATAAAATTCCCAACAATTTTCTCCATCAAGAATTATTGATATAATATATTTGGGCAAGACAGTATCATCAGCGCTCGATACTATACGAGTCCTAATACTCAACAAACGGTTGATAAAATCTTTTACCGCTTTATCCTCATCCCATCCACCATAAACAAATCCAATGGCATCAGACAGTTCGTGATCACGGAAGAAAATAGATATGGAATTGTTGCCATTTTTATACAGATAAGGCTGGTAAAGTGACGTCGATACATATTCTTCACCTATACTCTTTGAGAGGATTTCCTCGTCTGTAGCAATCCACCGGATTTGGAGTTTTGAAATCATCTCTGCAACCGCTTCGGAGACAGCGCCTTCTGATGGCCAGATGCCATCCGGCTTTCGACCAAAAATCTCTTCAAAATATTCCAATCCTTCACCCAGTTGTTTCTCGGCATCTTCCGGATGTCTAAATTCACGTTCCGGAAGTAATATGTGTGAATCAGAAATTTTACCGATACTGCTATCCACCAGTAACGGTAAAATTGGGTGGTAATAAGGGCTTGTAGACAGCTCGATTTGGCCACTTTCCCACATTTCTTTGCAGGTTGAAAAAATATCGCGAATAATATTCAAATGCTCCTGGAGCAAAACATTCTTATCTTCCTCGTTAAAGTGCTTTCCCTTTTCAAATAGCGCTTTAATTTTGGTTCTCTCGCGACTTAAGACCCCAACCCATGTTAAATTAAACCAAACCTGTAAATCAGTAATTTCCTGATCATTGAATTGTCTAACCTGTTCAAACAAAGCCAGGTGATTAACTTCTTGAAAATACTTCTTATATAACTCATTATACCGTGGATAAGGGCTGATCATATTTTCATAATGAGCCATAAAAAAATTTTCCAGCAAAGCCTGTTTTTCCCTTATACTCAAATCGCTGGAAGGCTTGACGGTTAATAGCCATATATTATCTTTTACACCATAATCCACATAGTCCTTTAATTGAGAAAGCAAGGAAGGTACCAGGTTTACCATTTGCTTGATCTGTGGGAATTCTTTAAATATAAGGGTCATGTCCAAATAATCTTTGATACCATGGAAACGGACCCAAGGCATTTGGAAATATCCTTTAGGATTTTTATAAAACGGCTGATGTTGGTGCCATAGAAATGCAACTTTGATTTTATTTTCTGCCATGTCTAGCCATTGCCAATTTGAGATTAACGTTTAAACATATTATTTTTGATAATCGATCTCTCACTCTTTTTTAGCACGACAAAATAACCATACATTATTGACAAAATGATCAATAATATTCGCAGTGCAAAACTCATTTCGAATGTATAATATAGAGAAAGAAATATCGCAATTAAAACAAACATTTTCATTACCCGATGCCATTCAACTTTAAGCGGGTAAATTTTATTCGAAGCAACATAAATGGTTATTGTCAGCGTTAAATAACTGAGGAGTGTTGCAAAGGCGGCCCCCCATATATTTAATCTTGGGAGTAGGAGAATATTTGCTAAAATATTAACCACTGCTCCACTCCCGGTAAAAATTATCATGTATCCACTCTTTTTCCTTATATAAAATCCGGGAGTGAGAACCACATAAATGCCAAAAAGATAATATGAGAGTAAGATGATTGGAATAAGCGGGATTCCGGCCCAATAGGATTCGCCCAGGAGGTAAATCTTGTTAAAATAATGAATCTGTAAAATATCCTTGATGAAATATGTACCGATCATTAGTAGAAATCCGCCGCCAATCACAAAATACGTCAATACCTGCGTATAGATTTGTTTGGCATTCGCTTCTCTGGCTACCTTCAAAAAAAATGGCTGCCAGGCATTTCGAAATGCAATAACGACCATAAGTAACATGGTACCGAATTTATAATTTGGGCTATACAATCCAACTGCATCCTTCCCCAAAAATTCCTGTACCAAAAAACGGTCAATGGTCTCAATCGTGACATAAGCAATTCCGTTCGGTAAGAATGGTAATCCGAAAAGAAGCATTTCTTTCGCCAACCGAAAATCGAACTTTGCTCCTAAATATCTAAAAAGGATAGGTAACATGAAAAGCAGATTAAGAATTGTAGCGGCCAAATTTGCGTAAAGAATTCCCACCACACCCTTTTTTAAAAAAACGACAAAAATAATATTCAGTACGAACTCGAGAAGAAATCGCAAAATTCGGAAGAGGGTATATTTAATAGCTTTTTCTTCTGCACGAAGTAATATGAAAGGCAGATTGCCGATGGAATCTATAAATAAAATTAATGCGGCGAGCTCTATAAATACTGTGTATTGAGCCCCTTTTAATAGTATTTCTGCCAACTGAGAACCAAACAGGATTAAAGTCGTTGTGGTAATCAGACCAGTTACAATTAGCATAATCAAGATTGATGAAAAAACAGTTTTACGGTCTTTATCTCCAAGAAAAAAATATCGCAGAAGTGCGGAATCCATACCATAAAGGTAGACAAAATACATAAAAGCAATAAATGTAAATACGAGCGAGTAATCTCCGAAATCGCTGCGGGAGGGAAGATAGTCCGTATTGGTATAAAATGGTAGAAGAAGCAATCCCGGCAACTTTTGTACAACAGAACTAATGGCGTAAATTGCGGAATGTTGAGAAAGTCGAAATATTTGCCTTAGCGGACTTTGAGGAAGCTTTGCGGTATTATCCATTCATTCACTCAAGTGTCATTCTTAAACCATCGTAAGCAAGATGTATTTTGTCTGGAAGGTTTGCTTCTACCTCCTCGTGTAAAATTGAGTGGGAAAGATGTGTAAAAAAAGTTTTATTCGCATTTATTTTTTTTGCCTGTACCACCGCCTCATCAATCGAAAAATGAGTCGGATGAGGTTTATATCGCAGCGCATCCAATATTAAATATTGCAAGTCTTCCAATAACGGATATGACTCTCGCGGAATCACACTAACATCCGTACAATAGGCAATATTTCCAATTCTAAATCCAAATACCTTTAATTTCCCATGGAAAAGAGGAATCGGGATAATTTCAACACCATTAATATAAAAAGGATTCGAATCAATTTCATGCGGAATGATTCTCGGAACATCCAAATTCAAGGAATTCTCTCGAAAGGCATATTTGAATACTCTTTTTATATTCTCGAGTGTATCAGTAGAGGCGAAAATTGGAATGTTTTGTTTATTTAGAATATTCAGACTTCTCAAATCGTCCATACCCAGAATATGATCCACATGATAATGAGTATATACAACCCCGTCTAACCTTTTCACACCGGCTCGCAGCATTTGAAAACGATAATCAATGGAGGTATCGATTAATATATTTACATCATTCACCTTTACTAATGCGGAAGTTCTAGTTCTACGGTTCCTCTTATCATCGGATGTGCAGACCCGGCAATCACATCCAACCATTGGAACACCCATTGACGTCCCGCTACCCAAGATTTCGATTTCTATCATCGCAACGTACCATCAACAATTTTAGACTAGTGTACATAATTTCATCTATTTATCAATTATTACTTGACAATTAATACATTATTTTATTAATTAGGTGTACGTCCGTATATCTTCCTCAATCGTTGGAAAGACCATAAAAACGTTTGTTATTCTATAAATGAATGAAGGATGAAGTTATGAAAGGATTGACCCTACGACAAGAAGAAATCCTCGAATTTATCTCCGGATTTATCAGTGAAAACGGATATCCGCCCAGTATTCAAGAAATAGCCGATGCATTTGGAATTGCATCGAAACACGGGGTGGTCCGCCATCTGGAGGCTCTTATAAAAAAAGGGTATATTGAAAAAACAGATACTTCAGCACGATCCATCCGTATTCTTGACGGGAAGTTCCAATCTTCCTCGAACATGTTAAGCCTCCCAATGGTGGGAAGGGTTTCAGCGGGGCACCCCATATTGGCGGAAGAAAACATTGAGGATTATGTAGCAATACCCCGGCGGCTGATAAAATCTGAAGGACGTTATTTCGTTTTAAAAGTTCAAGGTGACAGTATGCTGAATGCCGGAATTCATGACGGAGATCTGGTGATTGTCAGGTCCACGAATCAATCCGAATCCGGCAGTATTGTTGTCGCATTAGTTGGCGACGAAGTGACCGTTAAACGGTATATTGCTTCCGGTAACTCCCAATATCTGAAGGCTGAAAATCCCGAATATTCTGATATTTTCCCAACACAGGAATGGTCGATTCAGGGACGGGTTGTTGGATTAATCCGAGAGACAGTAACTTAAATTACCATCGGTTTAATTTAGATACTCTCGTTCCGAGCTAATTTAGAAATATATCGTATTAAAATATGAACCACAAAATGAAAGTCGCACGATTGTTACCGATAGAAAATTCCACAAAGGAAGAAGAATTTGTCAAGCTACCAACGGCGAACCATCTCTTTTCAAAGAAAAACATTTCTGATGCTGAAAGACACATCGACCCTTTTATTATAAACCGGAATTTTCATCAAAAGAAGAAATTTCCAGTTAAGGTTACAGACAATGGCATGATTGGAGTGGGAATTGAAGAAGGGGATCACGTTATAATTGAAGAAAAGGAAAATTATTATGAGGGAGAGATTTTGGCGTTTCAATTAGGACAGAAAACACTGGTTAGACGTCTTCTACGTTCAGAAGGAAGAATTAGACTGGATTGTGCCCCGGTCACCAATCACACCATAATTGTAGAATTTGAAACCCCAGGATTTAAAATTTTAGGAAAAGTACTCCAGATCATTAAAGAAATTTTATAGTATGAAAAAGAGATGTGCATGGGCAGGTAGTGACCCTTTGTATATTGATTATCATGACAACGAATGGGGGGTTCCAGTATTTAATGATAAATTATTATTTGAATTTTTGATCTTAGAGGGTCAACAAGCAGGATTAAGCTGGATCACCATACTGAAAAAGCGTGAAAATTACCGAATTGCCCTCGACGCATTTGATCCCGTAAAGATATCCGGTTATAACGGGGAGAAAGTTAATCAATTACTTGTGAATCCAGATATTATCAGAAATCGATTAAAAATAGAATCAATTGTTAAAAATGCTGAATTATTTCTTAAAATACAGCAGGAATTTGGAAGTTTTTCAAATTATTTCTGGAATATTGTAGATCATAAACCTATCGTAAATGGATGGAAATCATCAAAGGAGATTCCATCGAAAACAAAATTATCGGAGACCATCAGTAAAGAGCTGAAGCAGAGAGGATTTAGTTTCATAGGAAGTACCATAGTCTATGCGTTCATGCAGGCAGTTGGAATGGTAAACGATCATACTACTGATTGCTTTCGATATCAAGAGATTATAGACTCTTATTAGTAAGATTACTTTTCGAATCTTATCACCGCATTTTAGGCTCGAAATAATATGGAAAAACAAACAAAAGCATATATACTGAAAGAATTTATGAGGATCCCGGGGGTTGGTCCGAAGACTGCTGAGGATCTCTGGGAACTGGATTACAGATCCGTGGCGGATTTGAAAAATGGAAACCCGGAGCGAATGTATTTATTGCATTGCTTAAAGAAAGGGATTCAGGTGGATAGATGCGTTTTGTATGTATTTCGATGTATCGTATACTATGCCTCAAATGAAGATCACGATCCGGAATTATTAAAGTGGTGGAATTGGAAAAACCTTACATCAGCAAGCAATGTCAAACATCGCACTTCTTCAAAACATCTGCACATTGATTAGCAGAATTCATTCCCTTTCACCACATTAAGCTCAACTGCCCAGATTTAATCATTTCAACAGAACTGATATAAATAAATCTTGATTAAGCAATTCAAACTTCTTATTTTTTTGCGCTAATTTTGAGAATCATTTTACTTTAGTTCGGATATTACATTTTTCGATCTTTGAGAGATGTAAGGAGATTGTCCTATTATGAAACAGTAGAGGTGGCCGGCTAAATCCCGAAACGTAGGGATGATAAACGAGTATAGCGGTGAAAATCAAAATTGCTCTTTGTTAATTCTCAACATGGAGAGGTGGCCGAGTGGCTGAAGGCGCTCGCCTGCTAAGCGAGTGTAGCGGTGATCCCGCTACCGAGGGTTCGAATCCCTCCCTCTCCGCAAAAATTGGTCTATGTGATCAAAAATCAATTTGAACTCGGGAGGGGTAGACCTAATTGGTAAGGCAGCGGTCTTGAAAACCGCCGCGCGCAAGCGCTTGTGGGTTCGAGTCCCACCTCCTCCGCTATAAGTTATGAAATAATATAACCTAAGAAGATATTGCACGGTTTCATCTTCCCAGCATTCTTTTTGAATTCCCGAGTTTAGAAAATGTTGGTGTCTATAATGAGGATATGAATAGAGGTTTAGGGGCTGGTTCGACTCCCTTCCCCAAATAGATGGGTTAGATACGCGGGAAGGTGAAAAAGACAGTATTGTTATTACAGTCTTTTTCCAGTCTCTTTTTCTCTTTCTTACTTTATAACAGTTCGGATGTCTCAGTGTTATGAAGTTTGCCCTGACAACAAATCTCATTGATTACACCCTGGCGAGCTTACTTAGATTCACCTCATTTGCATGGAGGGAGTGTTTACTCTTCGAATTCCACAGCCACCTTTCAGGACAGTCGCTCCTGCCGCTAATGAGCGTCCCCTGGATCTAAATAACTATCGATCATGGTGGTGACACCGGCATTTCAACGCTTGAGGTTTTCGAGCACTTTCTTTTCCAGTTTATAGCTGATGTTCAATTTTTAATCGTTTACCACCACAGACGACAAAGCTAAACACCTCCCCGGATTTTAACAGACTCACTTTTTGTCGGATTTTTTCGATGCTTTCCAAACCTTCAATTTTAATTCCATTGACTTCCATACTGTTGAACCCACCTTTTTTCTGTATTTATCCATCTTTTTACAATTGGAGATTTCAATAAGGTCAAACATACAATAAGCACTCATATTATTCTCCTTCTGGAGTGAATAATATTACAATCTCTATCTGTAGACTGGAAATTCTACCATTTTACTAAAGTTTCCCGTTAATAAGAGGCAAGAATATAATAAATAAATTATTCTTATCGAGATAAGACTACAGATTCGCGGAAACATTTCGGCGGACATGAAGAATAGGCATTTCACTCATAATAAGAAAGGCGGTCGATCGACCGCCTAATGAGAGACAAATTGTCTATCTTTGATATTATTTCATTAGAATCATCTTCTTCACATCTACAAAATCACCAGCATTGAGCTTATAAATATATATACCACTAGGGGACTCAGATGCATTGAAAAAAACACGATGAATCCCAGCATTCCACTTCCCCGAAGCTAGATTGGCAACCTCTCTTCCCAATATATCGAATACCTTAAGAGAAATATCCGTATCTTCAGGCAGTGCAAATATTATTTCAGTTACTGGATTGAAGGGATTGGGGTAGTTCTGGTCCAACGAATAGTATTCTGGTTTCATCTCGGTGATTTCTTGAGAATCATTAAGACCATATATTTTGGCGAAATTACCAGTATTTATCTGACCAATAATTTCCTTCACTGTTGAAATCAATTCCTGACCTTCTGTTTGAGTTAATATACCTGAATTGATAAACGCATTTACTTGATTAATGAATGCATTTAGCTTATTAATGGCGGCTTTAGTGTTACCTCTATTCAGGCTTTGAATTGCACCCCCCAGCTTCTTTCGTAATGCATTACTCTGCCCTATGTTTAACAATCCTGCATTATAAGATTGTTCTATTTTCTCATTAAGGCCTACAAATAATATCTCCACAGCATCAGGATTTTTCCCGTTACCTTCGATAGTAATACTACCCGTAACTCCACCTGCATTAAGCACTGGATACAGACCACCAAAATTGGTTAGCTTTTCGTTATTAGTGATAATTAAATCTCCGCCAATATAAGTTAGCGATGATAGACCATCAAGATTGGTCAAAGCAACATTGTTCGTTATCTCTAGATTTTCTCCTACTGAAGTCAGAGATGAAACTGACAGACCATCAAGATCAGTCAGGATTGGATTATTATAGATAATGACGTCTCCGCCCACTGAAGACAGATTTATAAACCCATCAAGATTGGTCAGAAGAGGGTTATTTATGATATATAAATCGCCTGATACTGAGGTAAGGAATGTTAACGCATCAAGGTTCGCAATGTTTGCCCCTTGAATTGTCAAACTTCCATCCAAAACAGCACAGTCAGTAGTATAAAAATTGTCAACTTCAGCTTGTGAGCTAAGTACAAAATTTTCATCACAGGAATGACAATGTCCTCCTGATTGAATATCTTCTTCAGTACATCCGCTTCCATTGTTCGTTATATCTATTATCGGACCCCCAATTGCGCCAAATTCTAACAGAGGATAAGCCCCACAGCATTGGACAAGATTATTATTATTATTTATCTCTAAATTTTTACCTACCAACATTAATGATGATAAGCCATCTATATTTTCTAACATTTCATTATCAGTAATTACCACCGATCCTTCGACTGAGGCAATTCTTAATAGACCATCAATATCGGTGAGTGCATCATTATTTTTAATTAAAATCCACTCTTTTCCAACCGCACTCAACCCCGATAAACCATCAATATTGTTTAGATCAGGATTATCAACAATATTCAGCTTTGTTATGTAAGAACTTAATGCCGATAATCCATTAATATTTTTTAATGATTCATTTCCGATAATTTCGAGCCAACCTCCTACTGAAGTAAGACTTGATAAACCATCTATATTCATGATTGCAGCATTATTTTCAATTATCAAATCTCCGCCTACGGAAGTTAAGGATGATAAACCATTGATATCGGATAAAACAGCATTATTTGAAATATTTAAAAAAGCTCCGATTAAAGTTAATCCTTCTAAGCCGTTGAGATTTGTAATGTCTGATCCTCTAACTCTTAGAGTTCCACCAATTTCACTACACCCAATTGAAGCAAACTTATCAACATCCTCCTGTGAATAGAGATAAATATCCCCATCGCAATTACAATAAGTTCCTGCAAGAATGTCCGTCTCAGTACATCCACCTCCATTGCCACTTAAAACTTTCAAACCACCAATTGTGCCGAATTTAAGTAATTGATAAAGCCCACAACATCGGGTAAGATTAGTATTCCATTGCACCGATAAATCTCTACCCACCATCATTAGTGATGATAGCCCGTCTATATTTGTTAGTCCATTGTCGTGAATCAATAAATCCAGTCCAATTGAAGTCAGACTTGATAAACCTAAATTAATCAATTCATCATTGCCCCAAATACTCCCTGTTAATCCGACCGATTCCAGACTAGATAAAGCATCTATATTGGTCAATGCACTATTATTTACGATCTCAAGACTACCTTCGATTGAAATCAATCCTGATAAACCTGCTATACTGTTTAAAGCATTGTTTTCTTTAATTAATAGATCACCCCCAATCGAATTTAGACTTGATAAATCTATAGTGGTTAATACATTATTTCCAGAAATAACCAGATTATATTCAAGCGAAGTCAGACCTGGTAAACTTATATTGCTCAATTCATTATTGTCTCCAATTTCCACACTAAATCTGACCGATTCCAGACCCGATAAAGCGTCTATATTGGGCAATGCAATATTATTACTAATGCTAAGGCCTTCGATTGAAATCAATCCTGATAAACCTGCTATGCTGATCAATTCATCATTATTCGAAATCTGGAGAGGTCCACCCACCGAAGTTAAACTTGACAAACCATCAATAATTTCTAATACAGAATTGTTACTTATTTGTAAATTATCTTCGATTGATGTCAATTTTGATAAGCCACTTACACTGGTCAAATGATCATTCTCTCTAATAACTAACCAGCTTCCCACCGAATTTAAACTTGCTAATCCATTAATACTGATTAATGCTGGATTCTTTTCGATAACAAGAGGACCTCCGATCGAAGTCAATTCCGACAAACCGGATATATTGATTAAATTATCATTGTCCCGAAAACTCAGAGCGCCCCCGATCGATTTCAATCTTGATAAGCCGTCAAGATTAGTAATGTCTGAACCTTGAATTGTTAAACTTCCGGTTACAATTCTACAACCTGAGGAATAAAAATCATCCACCATTGACTGTGAAATCAGCACATAACTTCCTACACAAGGCTTCTCAATACTGTAAACATGTGCCTTGCCATCCGCACCTACAATCACATCATCCTTACCATCGTTATCAACGTCTCCGGCTCCGGAAACCGAAATACCAAAATTTTCTCCAGGCACATCACCTTCTATGATAACATCCGCAATATGATCCATATCATCCATATAGCCAAAGTAGAGGGAAACGCGACCGGTATTTGAATTATAACTGCTTTCACCGGCAATTACATCATAATATAAGTCCTTGTTAACATTGCCGGCTCCGGACACTGAACGGCCAAGGTGGGCATAATCCTCACCAATAATTATAACGTCTGGGCTTGCATTAGCAAACTCTCCATAATAAACATTTACGCGGCCATTTCCAGTCGGAGGGTACGATAAATTATAGCCAGGAATCCCTACAATCACATCATCATGACCATTATAGTTGACATCTCCGGCTCCAGCTATTGAATAGCCAAATTCAGAATATTCAATTCCTTCCAAAATGAGGTCAGGATTAGCGTCCATTATTGGTGTTGAGCGGCCATAGAAGATGTATGCACGTCCCGTTCTGTGGGGATAATAACCAGGAGCCCCCACAATCACATCATCATATGTATCGTAGTTGAAATCTCCGGCTCCCGCTACTGAAAAACCAAATTCACCATATTCTATCTCACCATACAATTTGACATCCGGATAATTATCCATCGTAGGACTTCCACCAAAATAAATATATGCACGGCCTAAATCGTATATGTAATCACCATCCCAGCCAGTATAAAAAGGATCCCCAATAATGATATCGTCATATGAATCGTTGTTTACATCTCCAACACCGGCAACTGAAAATCCAAAGCTGTAAGTACCTCCCGTTGGTTCAAATGTTTGATCGACTGTATTATCCATTTGATCGCTGCCATAATAGAGATAGGCAATGCCATCACCTCCCACAATCACATCATCATATCCGTCGTTATTTACATCTCCTGCTCCTGAGAATGGGCCACCAACGTTCAAAATTACATCGGCGATATTATCCATTGGGTCACCACCGTAGTAGATGTAAGTTTTACTTTGCCCTCTCACCATTATATCATCATAATCATCACCGTTCACATTTCCGATTCCTGATACTTGAGAACTAAAGGAACCTGTTTCACTAAAAGTCTGTATTAACATTGCCTGGTGTTGTCCGAAACTTTGTTGGGTGAATAACAGAGTAATAAATAGTATTAAAATCATATAGGATAATCTCTTACATATAAACATGATGATTCCCTCCTGATTAATGAAATATTATTATATAGTTTATCCAATGTACTATGCTAAATTATCCACAAAATTCTACTACAAAGTGAAAACAATGAGTTCTCATTTTTAGCTTAAAGGGATTGATAGTCTGAATGTCTTAAGGATGTATGGGGTCCAACTATTTTAGGCTCAATCTTCATACATCCGCGATTGCACTTTTTCAGCTATAGTGCCGCAGGTTACAATTGTCGTATGTAAAACTTAACTCCGCTTGGGGATCAGTAGGGGGAATATTCACTGTTCGCTGGTGAAGTCACATCCAGATTCGTTATCGATTCAGATGACCTTCTTAGACTCCAAAGAACAAATTTCTTGTATTATTCTTCTGATTTTCTCCCTCCTCCTTTTATGCATTTTCAAGGTATGGTAACTGGATTAATAAGATCAAGAAAAAAAATTCTCTGTACCTCAAAGAATCACTGGAAAAATGCTTATTAATTAACCTCCCTTTTATTGTTTCTTGAAAATGTTTATCTTTGATGAAATGTAGTCAGACTACCCACAAACACTCTATGAAGCAGTGATTTATCTTCATGAAAATATGCCCGAATTAAACCTGCAAGTGTTAAAAAGCATTCCGGACGATGAATTGCCAATGTTACACTTCACCCTTGGTCAATGGATCAGAAATAACTTCGGATTATCACATGGTGAAAACCAAAAACTGCTCTATTCTTGTGCCGAAAACTCGGATACTGAACATATTTATCCAGAGATTGGTATGGCTTTTATTCACCCCGATGATGCTTCAATGATTATAATTCAGGCGTTGTGGAAGAGACTGCAAGGCTCGAAGCTAAAAAAGTATGACCTGCCCCCATTAGTTGTACCAGTTTGTAAGTTAGTACCAACCCATCAGGCTCTGGCTACCAGGGATGGTAATAGTGCCTCCGGTACCGGAGGCGCAAAATTTAATGATCTATTCGGTCTGACTTTATTGTAATGAACAAGCCATTTTTCTAACAAATGCCTGGCCTCTAAAACAGTATCAAATATTTCCCCATTCAATAGCTCATCCCTAAGTTTTCCGTTAAATGATTCTATGAATCCATTTTCCCATGGACTGGCAGGTTCAATAAATAATGTCTTAACTCCGACTCTCTGTAACCATCTTCGCATCAGTGTTGCCGCAAATTCACTGCCGTTATCAGACCTGATGTGTTCGGGAACACCATGCTCAATAAACAACTCTGATAACTTGAATAAAACTTCTGAAGACCTGATCCTGTGAGCTACATGTATCGCCAGACACTCTCTGCTGAATTCATCTATGATCGTTAGTATCTTCAACGACCTTCCATCACTTGTTCTCTCTTCTATAAAGTCATAACTCCAGACATGATTCTTAAACATTGGTTTTAATCTTATACATGATCCCTCATTTAACCACAGCCGCTTCCTCCTGGACTGTTTTTGAGGCACTTTCAAGCCTTCCTGTCTCCAGAGCCTTTCTACTCTCTTATGATTTACATGCCAGCCCTCTCTGTTAAGAAGAGCTGTTGTTCGCCTGTAACCATATCTTCCGTATTCCTTTGCCAATCTAATTATATCCTCTCTCAACCGTTCCTCATCTGCTACGGGCTTTCTCTTTCTTCTCTGAGTTGAACGCCGCTGATCCAATACTCTGCATGCTCTTCTCTCAGACACATTAAGTGTAATCATAATCTCTTTAACTGCCCCAGGTTTCCTGGCCAGGCTCAGTAGTTTCCCTTTAAGGTTTCCTTCAATATTGAGTAGTCCAGTGACAAGTTTGCAAGCAGCTTTCTTAATTGGGCATTTTCTTTTTCTAAATCTTTCAATCTTTTGACCTGATCTACTCGGATACCTCCATACTCTTTTCGCGATCTATAATAGGTCTGTTCGGTTATCCCCAGATGACGACAGATGGACTCGACTGTCTCACCTTTAGCGTGAAGCACTTTAGCTTCACGCAGTTTGGCTATGACCTGTTCTGGCGTAAATCGCTTTTTACCCATAAAATCCTCATTTGGATCCTAATTTAACAATTGGATCACTTTTGGGGGGCAGGTCAAGTATATTGATTGGACTATTCACAGTCCGTAAAAAATCCATATCATCCTCCCTTTAATCATATTTTTCCCCAACTAGAGTTTTATTGATACGACTCATTGCTACTAAAGACAGCAGGTAGTTTCATCGACTGAGAATCTACAAATAGATTTCTATCTAGTGTATACAAAGAAATCCTTCACAAATCTTTCGGCTTCAGAATATTAGTTATCATACATTTTTCCCAATATCTTAAAAATCGAATTCGGCATTAATCTGCATTTTACCTTACTTGTCTATACCTTTCCTAAAAAGAAACCTGGATATTCATCAATCAATAATAGCCCATTAAGAAGAAAGCTAATTGTGCTTTAAAATATATTAAATACTTATTTTGAAACCGGCTTGTATTGTATATTAAGAAAGTCTTCCGCTTATTTTTTCATGTTTAATGCAAAATAAAAGGCATGGATGACAATGATTTAATTGGTGTATTCAAAATGACAATCGCTGATTTAGACTTGTTAAAGTCACAATTCGGTGTATAAGAAATCACTTGTTTCATCAAAGAAGATCCTATGGGTAGATCTTCACCTTTCGGTAACCCATCAGGGGGTATTGGTGCTGTTGATTTAATAGTCCCCACAAAAGAATTAGATAAAGCGAAAAACACTATATAAAAATTTTTTTTGAGAAGAGAAATCAAAAAACAAACCATATCCGTGATTTATATTCAACCTTTGTATTTATAAGATGTTATACCAAAATATCAACAATAATCCCCTGCAGCAGTAAACTCCTAAGTTAAGAATTGAGGAGAAATTGTAATGAAACATACTAAACTTGCAGCGGCATTAATATTTTTCGTTACTACATTTTCTCAAGCCGAATCAGTATACGATCAACATATATTTTTTGATAATAGTCTCACAGATAGCTCCTATTATTATAGCGATGGGATGTCAATTCTTCCAAGTAAGGTTGAATTAGTAAACAAAAGAATTCCCATTGAAAAGAAAGGTTATTATAGTCCGCCTAATTCTCTGAAGCTGAAATGGATCTCAAATTCAGGTGGTGATTGGTCAGTTTCCATCAAGGTAAAAAAGTGGCGCGGACGATACAAAAAGTTTGTTGGTGATACAATATCATTTTGGTGCTACGCTCCGAAACAAATTCAAGGCCATCATCTACCCAATATTTCCCTCCAGAATTCGAATCAAAATAGAACGCCTTCCCTTAAGTTAGAACAAATTATCGATGAAATTCCTGAAAACCAGTGGATTCAAATTAAAATTCCCTTTACAAAATTTAATTATTCCTCATTTATGGTTCATCCTACACGCCCCTATCAATTTGATTACAGTCTTATAAACGCCATAACGTTTTCGCAGAATATTGATGACGGAGAAGAACACAAATTATTTATTGACGACATCACAATATATAACGGAGATGAATTACATAATTATGTTTTACCATCGTGTCCCGTAGGATTGAAAGCGGTAGGCTACGACCGTCATATAGATTTGTCCTGGGAGGCAAATAAAGAAAAAAATTTTCAATATTACAAAATATATCGCTCCTTTGATGGCTCAAAGTATGAGCCGATTGGAATTCAAAGAAACGACCTAAATAGGTATGCCGATTTTTTAGGTGAGTCAAATAAACAAGCCTCTTACAAAATGAGTGTGGTAAATTTTCGCGGGAAGGAATCTACACTCACCCAGAAAGTAACCGCAATCACCAATCCATTAAATAATAAACAACTTCTTACGATGGTTCAGGAAGCTTGTTTCCGTTACTATTGGGAAGGTGCACATACGAACTCCGGAATGGCACGAGAAAATATTCCTGGGAGAGAAAATCTGATTGCGGTGGGTGCCTCCGGTTTTGGGATTATGGCACTGATTGTCGGCATCGATAGAAAATTTATTTCTAGAGATGAGGGTGTACAACGCTGTTCAAAAATAATTCAATTTCTTAAAAATTCGGATCGATTTCATGGCGCCTGGCCTCATTTTCTGAATGATGAGACAGGCGAGGTCAATCCCCTATTTGGCAAATACGATAATGGAGGAGATTTGGTTGAAACCGCATTTTTGATACAAGGTTTACTGGTTGCCCGGCAATATTTCAATAGACATTCCACGAAAGAACAAGAATTACGTGACGGGATTACAGAACTATGGGAATCTGTTGAATGGAATTGGTACCGCAAATCAGACAATAGTGATTTTCTTTTTTGGCACTGGTCACCGGATTTTGGATGGACAATTAACCACCCTCTTGTGGGTTTGAATGAAACACTCATTGTTTACCTACTAGCTATCGCCTCACCCACTCACTCCGTACCCGCAAGTTTGTACTATAGCGGATGGGCTGGTCAATCAGATAGAGCTCTATTATATCGTCAAAATTGGGGAAAAACTGCTCAAGGCGATAGTTATGAGAACGGAAATCTGTATTTCAATATAAAACTAGAGGTAGGCGTTGGTAGCGGTGGTCCGTTATTCTTCACACACTATTCTTTCATGGGATTTGATCCACAAAATAAAAGAGACAAATATACAAATTACTTCAGAAATAATCGAAGTTTGACTTTAATTAACAGGGCTTACTGCATTGAAAATCCTAATAATTTTAAAGGCTATGGTGAAAACTGTTGGGGTCTCACCGCAAGTGATGATCACATCAGGTATAAAGCTCATGATCCAAGCCCCAAAAATGACAACGGTACAATTACACCCACCGCTGCATTAGCATCAATTCCTTACACACCAGAAGAATCCATGGCAGTGTTGAAACATTTTTACTATGATTTGGGGGCGAAAATTTGGGGAATTTATGGTTTCCGTGATGCCTTTAATCTCACAGAAAATTGGGTATCGGATATTTACATGGGATTGAATCAAGCCCCAATGGTCGTTATGATTGAGAATTATCGCACCGGATTAATTTGGAATCTTTTTATGTCCAATTCAGAGATTAAACCGATGTTGGATGCAATTGGATTTGAGAAAGAAGAATAAATCCTTTGAAAAAATCATGACAAATTTCAAAATTTGCATAATGTTTCAGACTCGTATTGATTTCAAGATAATCCTACGCGAACTAAACATGACAACACTACCAGAATGGAAAGGAAGGTCATGAAAAAATCACACCATACTAGTGCCGTAAGAAATATTACACTTACTATAATTCTTTTAATTCCTACTTTTTTATTTACAGGTTTGATGGCTAAATCCTCCTTCGCTTTACTCGATTCGGAAGAGAAACATTTCATTGATGAATTGATCAACAAAATGACTCCGGAGGAAAAGTGCGGACAGCTAAACCAAATAAGATGGAATTGGTCTGAGGACGGAGAGGAAGAGCGGCAACGAAATAGAGATTATATTAAGCAAGGAATGGTAGGATCATTTCTCGGCATCCAAGGTGTGAAAATGACCCGTGAACTTCAACGTCTAGCCGTCGAAGAATCACGGCTTGGTATTCCGCTCATGTTTGCTCAAGATGTAATCCACGGCTGGAGAACCATTTTCCCGGTTCCACTTGCAGAATCTTGCGGTTGGAACCCAGATGCAGTGGAAAAATCATGCCGTATAGCTGCCATCGAAGCCACTGCCCAGGGATTACACTGGACATTTGCCCCTATGGTAGACATCGCAAGAGATCCACGATGGGGACGAATTGTAGAGGGTGCCGGTGAAGATCCATATATAGGTTCACTAATGGCTGCGGCACGAGTTCGTGGTTTTCAAGGTTACGATCTTGGTGGTTCACATACCATGTTAGCGTGTGCCAAACATTTCTGTGCTTATGGTGGTGCTGAAGGGGGGCGAGATTATGATACAGTGGATATATCCGATCGTACCTTACGAGAAATCTATCTTCCACCTTTTTATGCTGCAGCTCGAGCCGGTGTTCAGTCGTTTATGGGCGCATTTAATGAAATAAGCGGAATTCCAATGCATGCGAATAAGCATCTAAATATCGATGTGCTGCGAGAGGAATGGGGATTCGAAGGGATATTTATTAGTGATTATACTGCCATTATGGAATTAATCCATCACGGAATAGCAGCCGATTCAGCCTCCGCGGCACTACAAGCAATAACTTCCGGAGTGGATATTGATATGGTGAGTAGTATTTATTTGAATTATTTGCCTGTGTTGATTGCTAGCGGAAAATTATCTGTTCAATTAGTTGATCAAGCCGTTTATCGGGTATTACAGGCAAAGTTTCAACTAGATCTCTTTGAGGATCCTTTTCGCTATCATGATGAAATACGAGAAAGAGATCAAATTTTAACAGAAAGTCACCGTAAGCATGCTAGGGCAATTGCCCGGGAGTCAATCGTCCTGTTGAAAAATTCAGAAAGTTTATTACCGCTTTCGAAAGATATCGATACACTAGCCGTTATCGGTGCATTAGCTGCAGACTCCGATACACCATTAGGATCATGGCGGGGAGCAGGAAAAAAAGAAGATGTGATTTCCGTCTTAGATGGAATTAGAAAAAACATATCCAGCAAATCTGTAGTGCTATACAGTCCCGCTTATGATCTAAATACTTTTAAAGATTCGGGTGAATTTTATAAGGCTCTCGAAACGGCAAGTAAAGCCAATTTAATTATTTTAGTGCTGGGAGAAAACGCTTATATGAGTGGCGAGGCAAATAACCGATCCGGTATCGAATTACCGGGAGATCAGATCAAGCTTGCCAAAGAATTATCTTCCCTCAATAAACCTCTGGTTGTACTGCTAATGAACGGAAGACCTCTGGCAGTTCCGTGGCTAGCTGAAAATGTCTCATCTATTTTAGAAACTTGGTTTCTCGGTGTTGAAATGGGTGCAGCAGTTGCGGATGTTCTATTTGGGGATTTTAATCCATCAGGAAAATTAACCTCAACATTCCCAAGAAAGACCGGCCAGATTCCTATCTATTACAATCACAAAAACACAGGACGTCCACCCAACTTAGACGATCACTATACCTCAAAATATTTAGATATTCCCTGGACTCCTCTCTTCCCTTTCGGATATGGTTTAAGTTATACAAATTTTGAATATAATTCCATTCAATTGAGCGGAAATAGTCTGAATTCTGATAACAAAATTATAGTCACAGTGGAGGTAAAGAATACTGGAGAATTAGCGGGGCACGAGGTAGTACAATTGTACATCCGAGACGTAGTTGCCTCTGTAACACCGATAGTGAAGAGATTGAGGGGTTTTAAAAAAATTTACCTCACACCGGGTCAGAGACAATCAGTGAAATTTGAAATTACTATAGAAGATCTCAAATTTTACAATCTTGATATGGAATACCTCGCAGAACCGGGAACCTTTAAAGTATATGTTGGAGGTGATTCTGAAAACTGTCTCGAGGCTCAATTTGTTTTAGAAGCAAATTAAGATTATTTCCTAACACAGTGAGATACCGAAAATCTGTTCCTATCTTATTTTCAGATTTTTGCACCTTTGTATACACAGATACTTATTCTCGAACAATTAATTTTGAGGTACAACAAACATCCGTACGGGATTATCCCAATCGATACGCCTCGATTCTGCTTTAATTAAGACATTATTAATATGAATTTTTATGTTTGAAAAATGAGTTAGCAAAAAAGAATGTAGCTCCCTTGCAGAATAATACAGGCGAAAATCATCCAAATTTTGCATACCGGCTAATACTTGATATGGAATTTCTGATTTGAGGGATTTATTTTGATCCGAATTGTTGTAGTATTCTTGGACAATGATAGGAACCCGTAACTCACGAAAAGCTTTCTCTAAATAATGTTTATAAGCAATTTTTCTGATATATTCCTCGGTTAATGAGTCCACATGTTCAGATTCAAGAAAACCCATCTGTGCTGCTCGTTTAAATAGAAACTCATTTCTTATCAATGTCCCTATATTGTTCTTAAATCTATTTACATTGCCAATTTCCGGTCGGGCTTTTAAAGGCAATTCACTTAATTTTCCGAGAAGATCGTTAATACTCCAATTTTCAACTGCACTCGTCATAAATGGGTCTTCTAGATTTTTTGCTAGTGCAGTTTTTAACTTGCCAATATGATGATCAGTTAGATAATTAAGCCGCTGGAATTGGATCTTTGGCTGATTTTCATTGTAAATTCCCAAAACACTTATGATTTTGTGAAAGGCATCGCTTTTCACTCTAATCTGAAAAGGATCTAAGTAACTCTTTAAATACTCACCAGCAACGATTTCTTCTCTCCGCCTTTTCACTTTTCTCAGGACACGTTGGCGATTTTTCTGATATTCAGCCTCTGAGTAAGAATATATTTTCTCTCTTCCTAAAAGGAAAATTATATGGTATCCCCATTTGCTCTTAATAGGTAAGGAGTATTCTCCGCTTTTCAATTGAAATGCAGTCTTTTCTAAATTTAAATCTAGCTCACCCCAATATACCTCTCCCAAATCAGCCCCACCTCTTATCGAATCGATTCCATAGAATACTTCCCCTGCCAGACTATCAAAGTGAATTCCCGCTTCAAGCGACTGATACAAATCCAAAGCTTTTGACTCTTCCAGAGTAAAAAGATGTCTTAAATGTAATTTTATCCCCAGTAGGGTATAGATCTCTTTTAATTCCTTTTCCTCAATTTTTATTTTTTCAGCCACTTCTGACAGATAAAATTGCTGAATGACCGCTTTCTTTCGTTCATATTCTATGGCTCTTCGATACTGCACACTATCTAACAATCCACTTTCCCTTGCTAATCTGGCTGATAATATTTTGTCGATAATCCGTTCCGCATACTCTTTCAATCCTGCTTCACCTTTTTGGTAAGATGGAAATGCCGGATCCAGTTCATAATAATTCCGGAAGGAGTTTAGTGTTATGGATTGATTGTTAACTTGCAGCACTATTTGTTGATCGATCAATGGATTCTTTTGACAGCTAAATATGCAAAAAATAAATGAGCCGGTTAATGTTATCAACTCAGACTTTGTAAATCGTTTCAACATATTTCAGAATATTTATAAATAATAGGTTATTCAAATTCTAATTCCCGAATTGAAAATCCTGTATCACTGCCCAAATTTTTATATCTGATCTGTAAATACTTCGTCTCAAGTTTATTGAATTCAATAATATCTTTTGAATTTCTTGAGCCGGTTTTCTTATAAATGACTTTCCAATCTCTATTATTAGAAGAATTAAATATCTTAAACTCCTTATCGAATTTATTTTCCCAATGAATTGATACCTTTTCAATTTCTGTCTTTCTATAAAACTCAAGCCATATCCATTGAGGATCTTTAAAGCTGAATGACCAGCGTGAGGTCACTTTTTGTTCAAAAAGATCATAAATTTGTTTTGTTGAGGAATGTACCTGCGAAATATAAAATTCTTTACTTTCTATCCTTTTCTGAATTACATCATGATACTTTTTTTGATTCTGATATCCCGTCAATAAATTCCAGAAATACTGTTCAGCTACCGGGTCATATCGCCTTCCATACAATCTTGTAGATGATTCTTCCGGTATTAAGCGACCACGAATCTGAATACGTGAAATAATTAACCAACCTTTTCCATAGGGAATTTCCAGCACCGCAGGTACCTTCAATCCAATATTGCAATTGGCTATTGAATAATAAGGGAGATTTGGGCGCACGGAGTGCTGGCTAACAATTTCTCCCCCAAGTGAGCCATTAAATATTTTTAATAGATCGGGATTTAAATTTTTCCACAAAAAATGGTTATTATTCGCCGGAAAAACGTAAGAATCATATCCGCCCCGTTCCGGATCTTCTCTATACCGTATCCGTAAAATCAGATCTTCTAATATAGAATATTTCGCCTGGTCTTTAATATTAAACTCGGGTTCCTGCAAAATAAAAATACCTCCACCTAGAACAAATTCAGTCAATACAGGGATTGAAGATTTGTCAATTTTTTCGATTCCCTTCCCATTAACAATTACCACTCTGGAGTCTTCAATTTTGTTAGGGAAAACAAGAGTATCAATATTAAACCTAGATAAAAATCGCGATATTTCACTTGTCAACTCACAAATTGAAATATTTCTTAACTCTGATTCCTTAGATGGCGGTTTGGGAGTAAAAATGTGAACGACTTTCCTGCTATGAGCTATCGATTTTCCATTTTTATCTGCTAATTGTGCCATCAACACATCTTTCCCCACACTTGTATGAAAAACTATTGGCATGGTTACCTGTTTGTGCTCCCCCTCTATAACATGAATGGTCTCAGAATAAACCTTGTTAGCAGTATTCGATTCAAAAAAGATCTCTAATTTTACATTCTTTGAAGATAAGGAATCATTAAACATGTACACTTGAATCTCTCGTTTTTCTCCAGGAAGGAAATGACGATCCCAGAGTTCAACGCTTACACCAATTGGAGAAAAAGCATTTCTCAGGAGACTTAAAATAGGTTTTGGCCTTAATCGCTGCAGAGAGTCAAAAAACCAATTTCCGGTGGCACCGTAACCCACGCTAAGATAAACGAAGGGCATGATGGCATCCAAATCCAAACGACGCCACAATTCGGTTAATTCACTGGCTAGAAATGCCTGATGTTCCAGCAATTGGTTTTTCCCGGCATTTCTACCAGCCCATCTTTCCAACACAATTTTTGTCAAATCAGTTGGCTCGCCGCCGTAATCCAACCACCACCAGACATACTCATTAACCATCGTGGGCGTAGTACTGTTTTGAAGATCAAAAACAGACCGGGAGTATCCGAACTTCTCTTTATTCAGAACAGGTCCCAGAGAATATATGTAAGGATGATCTTCACCAAAATCGACCATCTCCCATGGGCGAGTCGGATCGATTTGATCTGTCAGTCTGGGAATAACCTGTTCGGTAATGAACGAGTCGCTCGATTCGTTCAATGCATCCCAAATGATTACACTAGGATGATTCACATTCTCTTTGATCCAGGCAGTAAATTCCTTTTCGATTTGTTCAGGTGTACCGGTGGTGGTCCAGAACATCCACTCATCATGAAGCAAAATACCGTGCTCATCCGCGATGTCATACCAGCGGTTATAGGCATGCCCTAGATGAATTCGGAAAAAGAACATGTTATGGGCGTGGGGAATGTCTACGAGCACTTTCTTGACCCAGTCTGGCTGCCAGGGTAGTGTGCCACGCGTAGAATCAGAAAGCAGCCGATGAAAAGCGATATTGCTACCCATCAGCACACGACGTTTTCCGTTCAAATAGAAAGTGCCATTTCGTATTTCGAATTTCCGCATCCCAAAATTGACCCTGTCCGAATGGTGAATATTCTCAGCATCCTTCAGAAACACCCTCAAACTATATAAAAACGGACTTTGGGGGGACCATAATTTGAATTTTGGCAGGGGTATCTGTATATCGATCGATGTGATAGAATTAGCAAGAATATTTACCTGTGATCTTGTCAATTTGCCAACCGGCTCCCCGCTGGCTTTCTCGAAAATCACGCACTCCAACCCATATTCCCGTTCGCATGCAATGAGATCTTCCACTTCCGAATGGATCTTAATGCATCCTTCATCAATATCAGGAATGATTCTGATCCATCTTAAACGGGCATTTCCGTACAGATGCAACCACACATCGCCCCAAATTCCGGGTATGAATGATATTTTCTCGAAATCATTCCCAACTGCGCTCTCTTTGGGTAATGTATATCTTACACCAACTCTTATAATTAGTACATTTGTTCTGTCTTTCTTAATAGCATGCGTTAAATCAAATTCCTGGCTCGTATAGCATGGTATATCTCCTCCAATAAGAATATCATTCAACCATACCTCGCTACCATATTGAATTTGTTCCAATTGGAGATATACCTTTTCAAAATAGGCACTCTGGGGTAATTTGAATTCCTTTTTATACCAGAAATATTGGTGTTTCTCCCAATCAATGCTGGGAGTCGTCATATCGACCAGAGCAGGAACAGGCACCTTCCCCAACCAATGAACTGGCTTTTCAAGTCCCGGTTCAAGTTCCCATCGCCCGTTCAAACTGATTTTTCGGTATGTCATTCAGTATCACTCGATTATTAACAAATAGGATATTAATAGATGAAATACTTCTGTTCTTGTAGTTTGCTCCTCCAACTAAGTTTTCTTTCAAAATCAAAAGAATAAAAAATCCCCGGGTTTCGAAAGCCGAGGATTTTTAAATACTTTGCATCTGAAGTAAAATTTTATCGAATTAAGAGCATCTTTTTTGAGGCAGTAAATTCTTTCGTAGTTAAGCGATAAAAATATAGACCGGAAGACAAGTCATCCGATTTGAGTCGAGCTTCGTGTTTTCCTGCATTCAATTTTGTCTCTCTATATAGCGTTTTAACTCTTTCTCCCAAAATATTGAATACCTCCATTGTGACACTTTGAGATTTTTCCAAAATAAATTCGATAACTGTTTCCGAATTAAACGGATTGGGATAATTTTGTTTTAATCCATATCCTTCAACAATGGGATTCTTTTTGTACTCAAAATCAAGAATAAAATCCAGAGAATCCAGCATTGCCGGAATCTCAGGATTTGACATAAATAAATCCCATAACAGTTGAGTCCTGTAATTTTCAATCATTACCACCATTGGCCCCTGATCAATAGCAATAAAGCTTTGAGCAAACCAATTTTGTCCCATGTGAAAAGCATCTTTAAAGCCAAACTCTCCCCACAATTGTGGACCTAGCACGTAGTAGAAATGCTTCAACGTGGCAATGGATTCTTGTGGTGTATAAGGCATTGCGCTGACCGCCGCTGTGGGTGTTATTGTACCATTATCAATACCCCCTATATTGTGCGGTGCGTGGGCAGAATATCCACCCGGCTCATCGCTTGCGGTAAGTCCCCAGACTAATGAATCGTAACCTACGTGACTCAATGGATTCTCAATACAATACTCACGATGAATTAAGGAAATGTTGCGATTGTTTTCAAAGTAGTTGCAATATTGATCGTGCTTATCACGGGGATCAAATCCTAAAAAAGAATAGTGGGTAAAAAATAAAGGACCACCGTAATCAGGACCTACACTTTGGTGATAGCCATAAAAGGTATTGCCATTTGTGTAGTTTGGTGATCCAGCCCATCCATCGTAATAAAGTGATGCAGGAACAGAATGAGTTGGAGAGGCTACTGCCAATAAATAAACAATCATGGCTTCGTTAAACCCGGTGATGGGGAAGTTCATCGTCCAGCCATGATTAGGAGACCAGTGCCAATAAAGGACATTACCCGTTGAGGTCCGCCGGTACCAATCCCATTCCACACCCTCCCACATTTGAGTTGCTCTGGCTCGGATTTCGTTTTCAACCGCATTATTTTGATTAAAATATTGTCTCACCGTTAAGACACCTTGAATTAAATAAGCGGTTTCGACCAAATCGCCTCCATCATCGTACTGGCTAAATGGAATTGTTGCTCCGGTTGCTCCATTAATCCAGTGAGCCCAGGCGCCATGATAATTAGTGGCATCATCTTGCAAAAATTGAAATATTTTTAAAATTCGTGCGGCTGCGGAATCACGCGAAACAAATCCACGCTCCACGCCTACAACAATAGCCATTAATCCAAAACCGGTTCCGCCTGTTGCACATACATTGTCGGATTTTTTTCTCTCACGCGCCATTCCACTTACAGGATGACCGTAATCATAAAAATAACGGAACATTGCCTCTTGCACTGAGGTTAGTAGCTGCTCATCATTCATTGCAAAAGAAGTGGCTGTTACAGTATCCGTTGGTGGAGATTCCTCATAATTAATATTCACTGCTGTTACATAGTAGTAATAGGTCTGATTATTTTGTCCAAAGTAATTACTGTGCACGTTCACTTCATGAGGAGTAGGTGTTATATTCGAGTACGGTCCGTTTAAGGACGAAGAGCGGTAAATAAAATATCCGACCGTGACGGTATCATAATTTGCTTTCCATCTTAAATCAATACGTGCATCATGACCGGATGCGGAAATATGAACCGGTCTATTGGGAATGCCCGGACCTGTTCCACCAGTCTGGATTGCTCGTATTTCATCTAGCCAAACTGTATGCTCAACACCATCAGTGCTTCTTTGAAAATGAAAAATCGTTTTTATTTTACTGAAATCACAATTCTCCGGACCGGGAGAAAAGGCATTAATAGGAAGCTTTACCTGCTGCCAACTTAATGAATCTCCATCCACACCTCCCAAATGATTTCCCAGCCATTCACGGGTGCTTTTATTATTATTTAAGTCTTCAAGCGCCAGATCGGGTAAATCTGATTGAGCAATGGCAGCAGGACCATTGATCCAATAAGAAATACTATCATATTGGGACAAATCATGTCCAGGCCAGCCAACCGAAGCAATGGCGATTCCCCAATCACCACCATTCTGAGAAATCCAATGTAATCGTAATCCGTTGGCACCTTGATAATAATGTCGGGTATCAACCGGGAATTTATCGTTGAACAATCCGACCAATTCTAAATAGCTGGGTGGAGTATCATATCCCCAGGAAGCGTCATAAAACGTAGAATCCGGGCTGTCACTGAAGAAAATAATATCACCTTGCGGAGATCCAAATAATGAAAATGAAACGATGCAAAGGATACTAATTAACCGAATCATAGTTCACCTCATAAAGATTATTTTCTTTAGTCAATTCATGATGAACAATTTCAACTAATTTTGACATCAACCTTTGCCTCCTTTACATTTAGTAAGGGTGGAATAACAACACCGCAGGAATCACCAGATGTTCTTTCTCCATTCAACAAAACATTTATTTGTTTTGGTTTATCAATACTATTATTGACTAAATGAATAATAAAAGTGGTTCCTCGAAACAACCTTTTCACTTTTACTTCTTTCCAATCAGAAGGTAATACCGGTTTAATCAATAGTCCGTCATAATCTGCTTGAATTCCAATGAGATTCTCCAGGGTTACCCGAAATAACCATGCAGCAGAACCAGTATACCATGTCCAACCACCCCGTCCATAATGCGGCGATGTAAAGCCATCGATATTTCCGGGTGTTACATAAGGCTCTGCTAGATAGCGATCGGGATTCATTCCATTATAGATTGGGCACAATTTTCGATAGATCCTGTATGCCATTTCTGAATTATCGAGCAGACTTGCCGCCCAAATAGCCCAGATCGCTGCATGCGTATAAACACCTCCATTTTCTCGTACCCCTGGGGCATAACGAGATAAATAGCCAATGTAAGGATCGGGTTTGCTGTAAGCGGGAGATAATAATACTGGTCCAAAATCGCTTTCCAATAAATCTTCAATCGCTTTAATAGCTTTTGTTTGTCTCTCACCATCTGTACTTCCAGCAATTACTGCCCACGTTTGAGAATTTAAGAATATCTTTCCCTCCTCGCAGGTCTGACTTCCAATAAGCTCTCCGTTATCTTTGGAAGCACGCCAAAACCAGCCACCATCCCAACCGTATTGATTAGTGGCATTTTTAAGGTTTTCACTCCGTTGGTGGTATAACTCCATTTTTTCTACTAATTTGAAATAATTTAGGAGTGGTCTAAATTCTTTTAGGATATAATAGATAAAGTGTGATAGCCAAATAGATTCACCCTTTTGCCCCAGACCTACACCGCTTAACCCATCATTCCAATCTCCTGCAAGAATGAGCGGTAGACCACGATCGCTAAAATTGTCTAATGTTCTATCAATTGCCCGGAGACAATGATCCATTAACGTCGTTGATTTGGGGCTATCATAAAATGCAATCTCTTCTCTCAGGAAGTCCCAGTCAGCCGTTTCCTTAAGATATTGGATGATTATATAAGGAAGCCAGAGCAAATCATCACTCATATTAGCGTCCAGACCCTTTTCAGAAATGGGATGCCACCAATGTAAAACCTTGCCGGTTTTAAATTGGTGGTTAGCGTGAAGTAAAATTTGGTTTCTAGTCAATTCCGGATCGATGAAGAGAAATACCTGACAATCTTGCAGTTGGTCTCTAAAACCATACGCACCACTTTGTTGATAATAAGCAGCACGCCCCCACATCCTTCCTGATATCGTTTGATATTTCAGCCAAATGTTGGTCATTAAATTAAGCGCTTCATCAGGGGTATTTACTGTTGTTGTGGATAAGAGTTGTTTCCATTTTCCCCTCACTTTCCGAAATTCTTGTTCCACGAAGCTTGGTTGTCGATATTTCTTAAGTAAGGGTGTAATTGCTGATTCATTTTTTTGAGCACCTAGATAAAAATGAATTTCTTTTTTTCCACTAGGCAAAATTGTAATAACTTTCTTTAAACTCGCGATAGAATCATTCCATTTCCCAACTGTTCCCGGAAGGCTACCGGTCTGGAGTGAAAGCGGTTTTCCAGGGTGCTGATAGAGCCCAATGAATTTTTCTTTATCACCCTCGAAACCATCGACACCTTCGCTACAGGCGAAAAAAGCCGTATAGTCCCAATTTGTATTCCAATGACCTCGATTGGATGGAATTTCCCACAAACGTTTTCTGGCAATCATCATCTGGTCATTATCATTATATTCAGTTTCAATAAACATTTTGTGAAATTCGCGATGGTTATCAGGAGCCGCACCTAAACACCATTCAAAGTAGGTATATATGCCAATTTTTCTCGGTTTCTCATCTAAATTTTGTAAATGAACTGTCCAAATCTCCAAATCGTCACCAAAAGGTACAAAAATTCGAATTTTCGTTTGAATCTTTTGATAGACCGAGTGAAATATTGTATAGCCGATACCATGGTGGCACTCATATTGATCCAAATCATTTCCGACAGGTTGAACAGTTGGACTCCAAAATGTTGCAGAATCTTCATCTCTTAAATAAATAAATTTTCCCCATTGATCTTGAACTAAATCTTGATTCCATCTAGTTATTCGGTTCAAATTTGAATGGGTGATCCAACTAAATCCCCCATTAACTTGTGAAACAATCAATCCATAATTTCCATTTGAAATAACATTAATCCAGGGCCGGGGTGTTTTAGAATTGGTAATTACATATTCAAGTCCATCCTCGTTGAAATATCCATATTTCGTTTCAAATCTCTTTTCCATTCTTTCCCTTTATCTCCGTTCTTCTTCCGTTAAAATTGAATCTCCAATGAAAATCTGTGAACATTATTCAATCGTCCCCAATCCGCGTAGGCATAATCGATGGAAAATGGCGTGGTTTCGGTGACAAAAAATTTAAATCCTGTACCCAAAGTAAATCCCTTCTCAGATTGATCTTCAAAAAGTGCTTGATACCCCCCTCGAAGAAAAAATCTCCTTTTTATTCCGTATTCCAAACCAAAACTTAAGTTTTCATTATTGTCATTGGGATGGCGTGCTTCGACTGCTAGAACAAGTTGACTCAGCTCTTGATTCAAAATTTGCATTCCAATACCAAACCTGAAAAGCAGGGGTAAATCCCACTTATCAGTCTGTAGATTGGCATATATAGTTTCACTGTTGCCAAATTGGTTTGGATTATAATCATAGTAAACAAAGGCATCATTTCCGTTGTACTGAATTTTGGGCCCAAAATTTGAAATACTGACACCCAAAGTGAGCCAGTCAAAATCCGTTTTAAAGAGCAGGCCAATATCAAATGCTATCGTAGAGGCAACCATATGCCAAATTTGTTGTCGGATGTATTTTGCCGTTATTCCCATGCTAAAACGATCGGTCAATTTCTGAGCATAGGAAAGTCCTAAAGACATGTCCATTGAACTAAAATACTCACCAGTGCCCTCAGGCTCAAACTCCGACCGAACTTCCATATCCGGCATGGATAGCGATACGTAGCTTAAAGAGACCGCCCCAAAATTCCCGGTTTTAATTACAGCCGCAACAAAATCAAAGTTTGTATCTGCCAGCCAATTGGTATGAACAAAACCCGCTCCCCCACGAGGTTGAATATGAATCAAACCAGCGGGATTCCAATAGATTGAGGATACGTCATTGGCTAGAGCAACGTAGGCCCCACCCATTCCGATTGCGCGCGCTCCGATTTCTATTTTTAAAAATTGTGCTGCTCGTGTTCCACTTTTAGTCAGTCCAGCATAGTTGTCTTTATTGAGGAGGACAACCATTAGAATACAGATGATTAAAAGAACTGCGAATCTTCTTTTCATATCCATTCTAAATCACTTGACAATTGCAAATCGTCCAATCGTTTCTCCTAAGTCTTGTGCATCTACATGAAAAATATAGATGCCCGGAGCGATATCTAACCCATCTTTGGAAGTCAAATCCCAGGCTTCAGCCCCATCCAATAATCCAGAGGTGTGTTCAAGAGTTTGAACATGATCCCCGCTAATGGTATAAATCCGGATGGTACACTCTGGTGGCAAATGAATAAAAAATACCCTACGATCTCCGCGTCCTGAAGCATAAAGTCTCCTGGGTTCCCATCTTGCAGCAGCAACATAAGGATTGGGAACCACGGCAATTTCATTTAATTCTGATTTTGCAGACTCCTGGTTCACATTCGCAGCATTTGTAGTAAATTGATATACATCCCCACTTTGAAAGGGAGTTTTAATTTGAATCCGCAAAATATCTCCGGCTTCAGGAAGAATTGCTTCTTCATTCGCATATGGTTCGAGAAAATGAACGCTCCAGACATCGGGTGGGAAATATTGTGGTAAAATAATCCTTATGAATTCAGTCGAATCATTTAATGGTTCAGATACAAGACTATCCCGGGTTGATTTCCGTGGTTCTTCAAACATAAATCTTGCTTTTTTATTTTGATAAATATCCAAGACTGAAAAATCCACCGGGAATCGCGGAATAAACCACCAGGTGGTATCGGGTTCTCCCCAACGAATTTCATAGCTGGAAGGATATCCTGTCGATCTACCCTTTATTTGCTGAATCTGATCAACCCGAATTGGAATATTACTATTACCCTCAATCCATCCAGAATTCAATCCGTCCCATTCGATGCTATCTGTAAGTACAAAAAGTTGCATTCCATCGAAAATTGGATTTGTATATTCTGCATGCACAGCAAAGGATTCATAAATAATAGTATCTGGTTGCGACGGATCCGAAATATTTACCAGGTCGTAAGTAATCGTATCCGGGTGTGTGGTATCATCGAAAGTCACCCTAAAGGTCGCATTATCGGGAACCAAAAGGGGATTAAGAACATCAACCCATACATTACCGGTGGCATTTCCACTTACATGTAATATCGAATCCCGAATTCCTCCAGCTCGGTAGCCTATAACAGGTACCTGCGGTGTCACTTCTACAGTGTTGATATCCAAACTGACATTTCCATTAATATCCTGTACGATAACCCTGCTGCACTCCGAAGGATACATACTCGAATCAGGCTCACCACGATCGTATGATATAACTGCATAATAATATGTCTGGCCATTCATTACGTCCGTATCTCGCCAGGAGTGACGTAATCCTTTATTATCTCCCATATAGATTTGAAGCCCTTGAAATTCCAAAGGAAAGAATCCCTCAACATCGTTTCGAAGGTCAAACTGTGCTACAGGCTGAAAGAAGGATTTCTCACCAAATGCATTTGTAATAATCCGTGCATCTAAAAATCCCGGATCGGTGCTCTTATAAATTTTGTACCCTTCAAAATCAAATGGAGGTGTTGAAAGAGGATCATAACTTTTTTCTGCTTTGTCGTCCCAATAAATGGTTACTTGTTTATCGCCGGTCGCAGACCAGACAGTAGGTTTGTCAGGTGGTCGAGCGAAATTGTAATTATTGTTATAAATTGCCTGAACCGTCTGTTTATTTCGGCGTATGTCCTGTAAGTTTTCTCCGAACACAAGGCAGACCGAAAAACGTTCAGTTTGAGAAGGATTTAGAGGGAATAAACCCGAACCATAAAGAAATGCGATATTGTCATTTCCAAGTTGGTCATCAAAATGGCTGTATGAAACACGATTCCAGATTTGTCTGTCATTACGGAACTCTACTCCTGCCCCAATGCTAAATACATCGAAAGCCGTTAAACCTATCTGATCAGACTCGTCTTTATCAGTAGCATCAAAATTGGGTTCTCCTGGAGTGGGGATACCATCACCTTCTCCAAAATCTCCACTGCCAGGCAAACCATCAGCACCGACATCATCACGGTCTGAATCCCAATCTAAATCATTATCAATCAGATCATCACGATCCTCATCAATCATTTCATCGATTCGACCATCCGCATTGTTGTCTTCTCCATCAGCATATTTAAAACCAATATGAAATTCAGCCTCGTCGATTA